>Ga0115007_10002014_pt1 | contig 12761 bp, 13 predicted proteins | sample ArcOceMetagenome_2_FD_87166 | JGI IMG/M metagenome (GOLD analysis project Ga0115007, IMG submission 87166) | Marine eukaryotic phytoplankton communities from Arctic Ocean - Arctic Ocean ARC135M Metagenome | ecosystem: Environmental > Aquatic > Marine > Oceanic | place: Arctic Ocean | collected... | reverse complement strand
TGAGGGTGAAGGTTAGGAAGAAAGCGACGACGTGTTTTGTTGTGGGCGTGAGAAACGTTGTTGCCGCTCATAGGACGTTTACCCGTTACCTGACATACTCTAGCCATTTTAGAACCTGCTCCTGATGAACATTTTAACTATTAACAAGGGACGCATGTAACGGCCCATCTGAAACTGCAAAGCCGAACTTTATACCATATATGAAATCGTAAGGGTAGTTGGATTGGGCTTATGTAGGCGTAAGTCCCATATGCTCTAGTTTACCACGTAGCTGTTGAAAATTGAGGGCCCCAATCTTGCGCATGACAATTTCACCATTGGGAGCAATGAGAAAATGAGTTGGCGTAACGCGCACACGGTTAAAAGCTGTAGCTATTTCATTATTTTTATCCCATGTGAGAATATAGGAAAGCTTTCGCTGTATACGCATAGCACTAATATGCTCTGGTGAATCATGAGACATGGCCACTCCTATCATCGTTAAGCCTCGGTCAGCATAATCTCGATAAAGTGCATTGAGTTCAGGCATTTCTTCTACGCAACCCGGGCAATCTGTTGCCCAGAAGATCATTAGCACTGGCTTATCAGTGTATTGCGACAGTGTATGTTGATTGCCATCAATATCGTTAAAACTAATTTCTGGTGCTAGTTGGACATTGCTATTATTTATAAAGATAACGGTAAATAAGAGGCCTGCCACCACAATGGTTAAGAGAAGTGGTTGTTTAAAGATTTTCATTGTCATGATCTCTTTCGTTTTATGAACACTATTGAGACACTCAACCTTATGCATAAGTGCCGGACCTTATAGCTGCCTACTCAAAATAAGAAGGATTTTTTTTATGCCAATCAGTAGCTTGTTGGAATGAGTGTGCCACGTTTAACAAGCGAGCTTCATCAAAGTAGTTACCAATAAGTTGTAATCCGACAGGCAAGCCTTTCACGAAACCTGAGGGAATAGATAGACCGGGTAAACCGGCTAAATTTGTACTGATGGTATAAATATCTGCGAGATACATCGAAATGGGGTCATCTGTTTTATCACCTAATTTGAATGCAGTTGTGGGTGTTGTTGGGCCCATAATGACATCAATATCCTTAAAAGCTTGTTGAAAGTCATTACTAATTAACCTGCGGCATTGCTGAGCTTTAAGATAATAGGCATCATAGTAACCACTTGATAAGGCATAGGTGCCCGTCATAATACGGCGTTTGACTTCCTCACCAAAACCTTCACCACGTGAACGCTGATATAAGTCTAGTAGATCCTTTGGATTATCGCAGCGATGGCCAAAACGAACGCCGTCCATACGAGATAAGTTGGATGAACATTCCGCCGGAGCAACAACATAATAAGTTGGTACTGCCAAACCAGTATTAGGTAGCGTGATGTCTTTAATAGTTGCACCTAATGACTCATAGATTTTAATGGCAGCTTCAATGACAGCTGCAACCTGTGGATCTAAACCTTCGCTAAAGTATTCCTTGGGCAATCCTATTTTAAGACCTTCTATGGAATCTTGAAGTGTCGCAGTGTAGTCAGGTACCTCACGTTCAACACTAGTAGAATCAAGAATGTCAAAGCCAGCCATTTCGTTAAGTAATAGCGCTGCATCCTCAGCGCTGCGCGCCAATGGACCAGCTTGATCAAGGCTTGATGCAAAAGCAATCATTCCATAACGTGAGATGCGGCCATAGGTTGGTTTGAGCCCTGTTAGATTACATAATGAAGCGGGCTGGCGAATTGATCCACCAGTATCGGTACCTGTTGCAATGGGAGCAAGGTTGGCAGCGACGGCGGCAGCTGAGCCTCCAGACGAACCTCCAGGGACACGTGCATTATCCCAAGGGTTTTTAACTGGACCATAAAAACTAGTTTCGTTTGAAGACCCCATGGCAAACTCATCCATATTTGTTTTGCCTAAAGTCACCATGCCAGCACTATTAACCTTTTCGACGACAGTCGCGTTGTAGGGAGAAATAAAATTATCGAGCATTTTTGAGGCGCAACTTGTGCGAATTCCTTTAGTACAAAAAATATCTTTATGAGCTATTGGAATGCCAGTTAGTTTTCCAGCAGTTTTTTGTTGTATCTTTTGATCAGCTGCGCGAGCTTGTTCCAATGCTTTATCTTCGCAAACAGTTATATAAGCATTGAGCTGATTATTATGTGTTCTGATACGGTCAAGATAATGCTGTGTTAGTTCAACACTGCTGATATCACCTTTATGTAAAGATGTGGATAACTCGGAAAGTGTTTTTGTATGCATGAGAGAACCTGTTATTCAATAACTTGTGGAACCAGATAAATACCTGCTTCAGTTTTGGGGGCAATTGTTTGGAATAATTCGCGCTGATTTGCTTCGGTAACTTTATCGGCTCGTAAACGCTGATTGGCATCAAGGGGATGGGCCATGGGCGTTATATTAGCGGTGTCGACAGCACTGAGCTGTTCAACTAGATTAAAGATGTTCGTTAAATCCTTCGCATAGCTAGGGATAGCCTGCTCATCAATGGCTAGGCGGGCTAAATGTGCAATCTTTTTTACATCTGTTTTATCCAAACTCATTTGATGCTCTCAGTAGTTATTTATGTAAAGGTGTGAAGTTTAAATGATTAGTTGCTTGCTCAACAGCCCCATGCATTGATAAAGTACGATTTTATTAATCTAATTATAGGCTAGGTCTTGATTGATGTTTAAACGTATACGTGGAATGTTTTCTAATGATCTTTCGATCGATCTTGGTACAGCCAATACACTGATCTATGTTCGTGGTCAGGGTATTGTACTTGATGAACCATCAGTAGTTGCAATTAGACAAGATAAAGGTCCTGGTGGTCCACGCTCTATAGCTGCTGTTGGTGTCGAAGCCAAGAGGATGTTGGGGCGAACCCCGAGTAATATTATGGCCATTAGACCGTTAAAAGATGGTGTAATTGCTGATTTCACCGTAACAGAAAAAATGTTACAACATTTTATTCGTAAAATACATGAAGGTCGATTTTTAAAACCGAGCCCAAGAGTCTTAGTTTGTGTACCTTGCGGTTCGACACAAGTGGAACGTCGTGCGATAAGAGAATCAGCTGCGGGAGCTGGAGCTCGTGACGTATATTTAATTGAAGAGCCAATGGCGGCGGCAATTGGAGCTGGTATGCCTGTTGAGGAGGCCAGTGGGTCGATGGTTCTCGATATTGGTGGTGGTACAACAGAAATAGCGATTATTTCGTTGAATGGTATTGTTTACTCAGCCTCAGTACGTATCGGTGGAGACCTGTTTGATGAATCTATTATCAATTACGTCCGTCGTAATTACGGTAGTTTGATTGGTGAGTCGACCGCAGAAAAAATTAAGAAAGAAATTGGTTCAGCTTATCCTGGAGCTGAAGTAAGAGAGATGGTAGTTAATGGGCGTAATTTGGCTGAAGGTATTCCACGTAGTTTCACATTGAATAGCAACGAGATCTTAGAGGCTTTGCAAGACCCTCTATCTGGAATTATTTCTGCCGTCAAAACAGCATTAGAACAAACACCTCCGGAACTGGGCGCTGATGTGGCCGAACGTGGTATCGTATTGACGGGTGGTGGTGCATTATTACGTGACTTGGACCGTCTGATAGTTGAAGAAACTGGCTTGCCGGCAATTATTGCTGAGGATCCATTATCATGTGTTGCTCGTGGTGGTGGCCGTGCCCTCGAGCTGCTTGATGAAATAGGTACCGATGTTTTCACCTTTGAGTAGCCCTTTGATCTACATCAAAAACAGCTCTTAGATAAAACTATTTGTAAAATGTTCACTTGTTTACAGGTATTAGATAATTAAACTATTATTTACGAAAAGAACATCGCTCAATACCCGCCTAATTCTGGCGTTATTAGCATCGTTGGCCTTGATTTTTATAGATCAGAGACTAAATTACTTAACTTCAATACGGAGTGTCCTATCAACGGTTATTTATCCGGTACAATTGATTAGCTCTTTTCCTAGTGATTTAACAAGTTGGACGAGTGATTATTTTCAAAGTAGGGCTGATTTAAGAGAGCGAAATAAATCACTCCAAGCAACTAATTTATTGAATAGTTTTCATCTACAAAAATTGCGGGGTCTGGAACGAGAAAACCTACGTTTACGTGAGTTATTAGGTTCTTCTTTTCGTCTGCCAGAACATGTTCTTATGGCAGAATTATTGAGGATAGACTCTGATCTTTTATCACAACATGTAGTAATAAATAAAGGTGAGAGTGATGCTATATTCGAGGGCCAACCAGTATTAGATTCTGATGGGGTTATGGGTCAAGTAATGGCTGTCAGCCGATTCTCTAGCCGTGTTATTTTAGTAACAGATCCTAGTCATGGAACTCCTGTACAGGTTAATCGTAACGGTTTGCGTTCTGTTGCCAGAGGCCGTGGTTTAAACAAGTTATTACAGTTGGAATATCTACCTCACAAGTCAGATATACGTGCTGGAGACTTATTAGTGACCTCGGGTTTAAGTGGTCGTTTTCCAGCAGGGTATCCTGTTGGGACTGTTATTAAAGTTACTGAATCACTAGGGAAAAAATTTTCCAAAGTCACAGTTGAACCTGCTGCAAATATAGCGACATCGAGAGAAGTATTGTTAGTACTCCCATTGCCGGATGATGAGACAATTGCATTCGATGTAGTTGAAGTTATAGAAAGTGATGAAGATGAAGTTAGTAGCGAGGATAAATAATCATGGTAAAAAATGATGGGTCAGGGGGTGGCCACGTAATAATTACCTCTATTTTAATCGCGATGGTATTGATGTTAATTCAATTGCCAGAGAGCATGAGAATTTTACGACCAGAATGGGTTTTGCTGACATTGATGTATTGGGCTATGGCTTTACCACTTCGTGTTGGGGTAGGTTATGCATGGGTTGTTGGCCTGTTGATGGATGTTTTATTTGGTGGCGTTTTGGGGGTATTAGCTTTTTCTTATGCCGTAGTAGTGTACTTGATTCTACGTTTCCATTTGCAATTGAGACAGTTTCCACTCTGGCAGCAGGCTTTGAGTCTGATGTCACTTATTTTATTAGTGCATGTTGTGACAGCTTCCATGACGTCAGGTATGTCAGGTTGGCTTGCTTACTTCCCGGCGGCTGTCATGAGTACACTTTTATGGCCATTAGTGCATGTGTTTTTAAGAGGTGTAAGGCGCACTTTTAATGTCAGGTAATGTGTAAATGAAAAATCGTCTCACCCTAAAAGATCATTTCCGTGAAAGTAGATTAGTTAATGATCGTTTGATTTTTTCAGCTATCTTTACAGGTGTATTGTTCGCTATTATTTTTGCACGGCTAGCTATACTACAAGTCGTTGAATATGAGCACTTTAAAACTTTATCCCATAATAACCGTGTGGATATTCAACCCTTGCCTCCACAGCGGGGCCTGATCTATGATCGAAATGGTGTTGTGTTAGCAGAGAATATTCCAACTTTTAGTCTGGAGTTAACCCCTGAGAGCGTTCATTCTGTCGATAGTATATTAACAACATTAGCAGAACTGTTTAGCTTGTCTAGTGATGATGTTGCAGAGATAAAAAAGACGATTAGCGAGCAGCGTGGCTTTAGTCAAGTGGTTATTAGGAAAAGCTTAACGGAAAAAGAGGTCGCTCTTTTCTCTGTTAACCAGCATAAATTAACAGGTGTTGATGTGGTGGCTCGTTTAATTCGACACTATCCCCATGGGGCCTTATTTGCCCACACAATAGGTTATGTGGGGCGACTAAATGAGCGCGACCAAAAAAGTGTTGATAGAAAAGAATATAGGGGAACATTGCAAATAGGTAAAACGGGTGTTGAGAAGGAATACGAAAATCTTTTACATGGAAAGGTGGGTTATAGGCATATTGAAACGAATGTACAGGGGCGGACTATTCGTGAATTAACTAGAGAGCCTTCAAATCCTGGGCAGGAACTCTTTTTACATTTAGATATTAATTTACAGAAAGTAGCATCAGAGGTTTTGGCTGACTATAATGGCGCCATAGTGGCTCTAGAATTGAAGACCGGTGGTGTTTTGGCGATGGTCAGTAAACCTGATTTTAATCCGAACTCTTTTGTTTCAGGCATTAGTTCTAAAGAATATAATCTATTGAGAGACTCGGCTGATAGACCGTTGTTTGATCGTTCGATACGTGGGCACTATCCACCAGCATCAACATTGAAACCATTCGTTGCCTTAGCTGGTTTGGAAAGTGGTCTTATTAAGTCTAATAGTAAAACATTTTGTCCTGGTTGGTACAAATTGCCAGGTCATGATCATCGATACCGATGTTGGAAAACTCATGGTCATGGTATTGTTGGTTTAAAAGAATCTCTTGCGCAGTCTTGTGATGTTTATTTTTATGATTTAGCCAATAGTATGGGTATCGATCAGTTACATGGGTTTTTAGATCTTTTTGGCTTTGGGCATCTAACAGGTATTGATGTGCCGAGTGAAAGCGCAGGCTTGTCTCCTTCTAAAGAGTGGAAAGTAAAAGCAAAAAATCAAGTTTGGTACCCGGGTGAAACATTAATTTCAGGGATTGGGCAAGGCTTCAATCAGACGACGCCTATTCAATTAGCTCAAGCTACAGCAATATTAGCTATGAGAGGGGAGCATATAAAGCCGAAGGTCGCCAGAGCTATTCGAGCTCACAATGCCGATGAACTAACCCTTTTGTCGGGTGAGAGCGCTGAGAGTTTACCAGTGATAAATAAGAAGCATTGGGAGAGTGTGGTTGATTCGATGGTAGAAGTGACGAAAGGGAGAAGAGGTACTGCGAGGTTGCTAGGTAAAACACTACCCTTTAACGTAGCAGGCAAGACTGGTACAGCACAGGTATTTGGTATTAAACAAAATCAAAAGTACGATGTAGAAACACTCGAAAAGAAGCTGCAGGATCATGCTTTATTTGTTGGTTTCGCACCAGCAGAAAATCCTGAGTTTGTGATTGTGGTGGTGGCTGAAAATGGGGGTAGCGGTAGTAAAGTTGCAGCCCCAATGGCGAAAAAAATGATCGAACAGTATTTTGGACTTGTTGCCAATGATTAATAGTTCATCTAGTTATAAGACTGGGCCTGAGCGTTGGAGTCTAACTCTAGTATTACGTGCATTCCACATCGATGCTTTGTTGCTATTTTTGTTACTAGTCATACTAGTTGCTGGGCTGATGATTTTATATAGTGCCTCAGATCAAAACATAAGTTTAATAGTGAGACAGTTGGTGCGGGTGGGAACTGCATTTTTAGTACTTATCCTCTTGGCTAATATTCATCCTGATCGTTTACGTGACTTGGCATATTGGATATATGGTGTCGGACTGCTTTTGTTAATTTTAGTGCTGATGGTCGGGGATGAAGGCAAAGGTGCACAGCGCTGGTTAAACCTAGGTATTGTTCGTTTCCAGCCATCGGAATTAATGAAACTTGCAGTGCCACTATTAGTTGCGGCTTACATAGCAGAGCGTCCTTTACCATCAAGTTTTTTACGCATAGCCGTATGTTTATCTATGGTTTTTATACCTTCCTTATTAATTTCTAAACAACCTGATTTAGGAACTGCATTGCTAATAGTAATTTCAGGATTGTTGGTCATATTCTTATCAGGTGTTTCTTGGAAGTTTATTATTAGTTTCTTAATTTCAGTAGCCTCGGCTCTACCTATTTTATGGTATGTCATGCATGACTATCAAAAGCAACGAGTGTTAACCTTTTTAAACCCGGAGAGTGACCCTTTGGGTGCTGGCTATCATATTATCCAATCCAAAATAGCAATTGGATCGGGTGGTTTGTCCGGCCGCGGTTGGTTAGAAGGGACTCAATCTAACCTAGCTTTTTTACCAGAAAGATCAACAGATTTTATTTTCTCTGTAATTGGAGAAGAGTTCGGGCTTATAGGTGTTGGCATGTTATTGTTTTTGTATTTAGCTATTGCAAGCCGAGGTTTGTATATTGCTAGTCAAGCGCAGTCAAGTTTTGCGAGATTACTGGCTGGAAGTATTTCATTAACTTTTCTGGTGGGTGTGATCGTCAATGTTGGAATGGTAACGGGTTTGTTGCCAGTTGTAGGAGTGCCATTGCCTCTAATCAGTTATGGAGGTACTTCGATGGTGACCTTATTGGCTAGCTTCGGTATCCTTATGTCTATTCATACTCACAGAAGGATGATGGGATCTTGAAATCATTATTATTTATTACTTTTTTATACCTGACTTTTTCATCATTGTCCTATGCCAATGATAATTTACCAGGGGTGTCAAAATTCATTGATGAAATGCATGATGAGCATGGCTTTGATAAAGCTGAATTACAGACAGTTTTTAAGCAAGTAAATGTTAAAAAGTCTATTTTAAAGGCAATCGCCAGACCGGCTGAAAAAAGTAAACCTTGGTATGACTATCGCAAAATATTTATCACTCAAAAGCGGATTAATAACGGGGTAGCATTTTGGCAAGCCAATAAGAGTGCATTAGTGAAAGCAGAGAGGCAGTTCGGCGTTCCAGCTGAAATAATTATTGCTATCCTTGGAGTCGAAACCAGCTATGGCGGCAATGTGGGCGGCTACCGTGTTGTCGATGCGTTATCAACATTAGCATTTCGATACCCCCCCAGAAGTAAGTTTTTTCGAAGTGAATTAGGTCATTTTTTGTTTTTAACACGAGAAGAAAAAATGTCAATATTAACTCCAATGGGTTCTTATGCGGGCGCAATGGGTCTGGGGCAGTTTATGCCTAGTAGCTTTCGAGCTTACGCGATTGATTTCGATGGTGACGGTAAGCGTGATATTTGGACTAACCCAACAGATGCCATTGGAAGTATTGCTAACTATTTAAATCGTCATGGTTGGGTTGCAGGTGAGAGTATTGCTCATAAAACGTCAGTTGCCGGTAGTGCGCCAGTTGCATTGTTAGAAAAAGGGACTAAGCCAGAAATTAAGCGTGATGAATTAGCTAATGCCGGCGTATCAACAATATCATTACCTTCAGATACAACTCAATTAGCAATTATTAGTTTGACGCAGCTTGAGGGTGAGGAATATTGGCTTACACGCCAGAATTTTTACAGTATTACTCGTTACAACCATAGTCGAATGTATGCAATGGCTGTTACGCAGTTAGCTACATTAATTAGTCAAGAATATAAGCTGACTAACTAGCTAGCTATGAAGAGAGTGGAAATGAAACAAATCACTGCCGTCTTGATTCTACTGTTTTTAATGGGCTGTGGTGGGAATTTAATGGAAAAGGGTGATAGTGCCCCTAGTAATCCTCCAGACGTGTCTGGAGTTCTAAATGCAGTGCCAAAAAATGAGAAAATAAGGTCTGATAAGCTAAAGAGTTATGTAGTGCTAGGCAAACGTTATTATCCAATGTCGACAAATGAAGGTTATAGTGAAAAAGGCATTGCCTCTTGGTATGGTAAAAAGTTTCATGGTCGCAAAACAGCCACGGGTGAAATTTACGATATGTATCAAATGACAGCTGCACACAAAACATTGCCTCTTCCTAGCTATGCTGAAGTTACTAATTTGAATAATGGTTTGAAAATTATTGTCAGAGTGAATGATAGAGGGCCGTTTCATCAAGGACGTATCATTGACTTATCTTATGCTGGAGCCACAAAACTAGATATAATTGGTAACGGTACAGCCGAAGTAGAAGTCAAAGCTATTAATACAGAAGGCTATGAGATAAGTAATCAACCTATTGAAAATGTGGTAGTAAATGCAGAATCATTGAAGCAAGGTTTATATTCCAAAGTGTATTTACAGGTAGGCACATTTGACTCTATCGGTCGGGCAGAGGATCTTAAAGAGAAATTAGCAGGACTTCTTGCTGAAACTGTATCTATGATGCCTTTCTATCGAGGTCAAGGTGTGCTGTATCGTGTTAGAATAGGGCCTTTAGCCAATATTGAGGCCAGTGAAGTTCTGGCAGAAAAGCTGAGAGTATTGGGTGTGGCTGAGAGCCATGCGGTTGTTGAATAAATTATTTTCTAGAGAATATTGAATGTTAAAGACAATAAAAAGCTTTTTATTATTTAGTTTGGTTTTGTTAAGTGTCGTTTCACATGCAGAAATAAGATCGATACCAAAAGCCCCTGAAGTATCAGCAAAATCATATATACTTCAGGACTTTGCAAGCGGTCATATCCTTGCAGCATCAAATGCAGAGCTGCGTTTACCTCCAGCAAGTATTACGAAACTGATGACAGCTTATATTGTGTCAAATGAATTATCATCAGGCAATATTGCTCTAGAAGATGATGTGCTCATTAGTGAAAAGGCATGGAGAATGTTAGGTTCTCGGAGCTTTATTGAAGTCAATACTAAGGTAACTGTAGGTGTTTTATTGCGCGGTATGATTATTCAGTCTGGAAATGATGCAGCAGTTGCTTTAGCAGAACATGTAGCTGGCAGCGAAGAGACTTTTTCTCAAATGATGAATCAATATGCCCAACAGTTGGGTATGCTCGATACTAACTACCAAAATGCAACCGGCTTACCAGGGAAGGAGCACTATACTACGGCCAAAGATATTGCAATTCTGTCTGCAGCAGTAATTCGTGACTTCCCCAGTCATTATGCATGGTATGCCGAGAAAGAGTTCACTCACAATAATATTACACAACAAAACCGAAATAAACTGTTATGGCGGGATAAAAGCGTTGATGGTTTAAAAACAGGTCACACCCAAGAAGCCGGTTATTGTCTTGCTGCCTCATCAAAGCGTAAGGGTACAAGGTTAATTTCTGTTGTTCTGGGCACAGACAGCGAAAATGAGCGAGCAAAAGTGACACAGCAGTTATTTAACTACGGCTTTCGATTTTTTGAAACCCATGAGTTATACAGTGCTGGTCAAGAAATTACTACGAACAAAGTCTGGAAAGGTTCAGCAAAGATAGTGGGATTGGGTCTGGAGAACCCCCTTGCTATTACTGTTCCCAGGGGTAGTTATAAAGAATTAGTAGCGACAACAAATATTGATTTGCCATTAATTGCACCAATCATAAGTGGTCAGGTGCTAGGTAATGTAGAAATTCATTTAGAGGGCAAGCTCGTGGCATCACGAGCCTTAGTTGCATTAAAGGGAATAGAGAAAGGTAGTTGGTGGCGCCGTTTAATAGATTCTTTGCTGTTGTTCCTATGGGACTAGTTTGTGAGTGATGTTTTTTTAAATGGCAAGTTTATTCCTGCCGATGAAGCGAAAGTATCCGTTCTTGACAGAGGTTTTGTGTTCGGCGATGGGGTATATGAAGTTATCCCCGTTTATGATGGATACTGCTTTAAATTAAAAAACCATTTAAAACGGCTACAAAATAGTCTTGATGAGAGCAAAATTGTAAACCCTTATTCTGAAAAACAGTGGGAAATGTTGCTTAAAAAACTGATTAACCTTCATTTGGGTGGTGACCAAGTACTGTATATACAAGTTACACGAGGAGTTGCAGTACGAGACCATGTTTTCCCTGAAAATACCAAGCCAACAGTATTTGTTATGAGTAATCTGATGCAAGGAGTGCCAGAAAAATATAAGAAGAATGGTATTTCTGCGATTTCATTGAAAGATTCTCGTTGGCAGAAATGTAATATTAAATCGACAAGTTTATTACCAAATTGTTTGTTAAAGCAGCAGGCAAAAGATGCGGGTGCTGAAGAAGCACTATTGATTAGTGATGGGTATCTTACAGAGGGTTCTACGAGTAATGCTTATGCGGTTATCGGTGGTGTTATTTATACGGCACCTAAAAGTGGAAAAATATTAGCCGGTATTACGCGTGAAGTGGTCATTTGTCTTGCTGAAAAAGCGGGGCTCAGACTCATTGAAGAGCCTGTCGCAGAATTTAAATTGACGGATGTTGATGAACTGTGGACGAGCAGTTCTACCAAAGAAGTCTTACCTATAACACGGCTTAATGGTGTGAAGGTTGGGGAAGGTGTTCCAGGGCCAGTTTGGCAAAAAATTGATGTACTTTATCAACATGCTAAAGCAGAGGAACGAAACGATGGTTGAAGAACGCGAGTCTTTAATTGAGTTTCCTTGTGATTTTGATATTAAAGCAATGGGAGAAACGAGCCTTGATTTTGATGCTACAGTTGTTAGTATCATTCGTGAGCACGTAGAAGTTATTCGAGATGGTGCCGTCACAAAAAAACAAAGTTCCGGTGGTAAATTCACCTCAGTTACTGTAACTGTATATGTGACCAGTAAATTACAAGTTGATACTATTTATGAAGCTTTAAGCAGCCATGAGTTGGTTAAATATATTTTGTAACCATTTAAAATGATAATTAAAGACTTAGGATTAATTGACTATGCCCTGGCCTGCCGGGCTATGCAAGATTTCACACTATCAAGACAGACTGAGACTGAGGATGAATTGTGGTTGTGTGAGCATCCTCCTATTTTTAGTCAAGGTTCAAATGGCAAAGAGGAACATTTGTTAAGTACAGGTTCTATTCCAGTATTTAGATCAGACCGCGGAGGCCAAGTTACATATCATGGGCCCGGTCAATTAATTGCCTATACTTTATTTGACCTAAAGCGTTTTGATCTAGGTGTCAAAAAGATGGTGGCACGGCTGGAGCAGACTGTTATTGGTTTGTTAGCAATGCAAGGACTGCTGGCTTATTCAGACCCTGAGGCACCTGGTGTTTATGTAGAAGGTAGTAAAATTGCTTCTCTAGGTTTAAGAGTTAAGCGTGGGTGCTGTTATCATGGCATTAGTTTAAATGTTGATATGGACTTATCACCT
>Ga0115007_10002013_pt1 | contig 12770 bp, 7 predicted proteins | sample ArcOceMetagenome_2_FD_87166 | JGI IMG/M metagenome (GOLD analysis project Ga0115007, IMG submission 87166) | Marine eukaryotic phytoplankton communities from Arctic Ocean - Arctic Ocean ARC135M Metagenome | ecosystem: Environmental > Aquatic > Marine > Oceanic | place: Arctic Ocean | collected... | reverse complement strand
TATTGTGTTTTGGCACTTTTATTAGTTTTATTTTTACGCATTTTGTTTGCGGCATGCAATTTAAAACTCTACTATCTATGTCGAATCCAAGAACACCCCCTACAATCAGACATTATTACATATTTTAAGATTGAATGTCAACTTTAAAATGTACTAACTATTTAGCTCTAAACACTATTCGCCCCCTAGTTAGGTCATAAGGTGATAAAGCTATTCTGACTTTATCACCTAAAACAATTTTAATAAAATGCCGCCGCATTTTTCCTGAGGTGTAAACTAGAATTTTATGTCCACTTTCTATACGAACCCTGAACATTCCGCCTTGTAAGACTTCTTCAATAATTCCTTCTACCTCAATCTGACCTTCTTTAACCATTGAAACTCCACTGATAGTGTTTATTTATTATTATTTATATTGACAAATATTTCTATTCATATGTTAAAAACAATATTATTTATGTTTATAAACTATATGTTATTAAAAGAAATTATTTTTACGAGCGCAATATGTCCAATCATAATGCTCGGAGCCATTATGTCTAGAGAAATCATTATTAATGCAAATATTAGCGAAGAGATAAGAATTGCCATTATTGAAAATCACCGATTAATAGATATTGATATAAATAACCCTAACAGAATAAAAAAAAAAGGAAACATTTTCAAGGGAATAGTTTCAAACATTGAAGATGGATTGAATGCTGCTTTTGTAGAGTTCGGAGAGGATAAGCAAGCTTTTTTGCCTTTGTCAGAAATTAGGAGCGATATTAATCAAAGTTTGAAAAAAAGAAAAGGCTCCTTCTCGTCTAAAATGTCAAACATATTAACCAAAGGGCAAGAGGTTATAATACAATTAACAAAAGACAAAATTGGAAATAAAGGGGCTGCAGCCACGACTTATATATCAATACCTGGAAGATATATTGTTTTAATGCATTCAGATAATACAGGCGGGGGTATATCAAGAAAAATTGTTAATGAGACTTATAGACGTGAAGCGAGAGACTTTCTATCTCAAATTGAAATTCCTGAAGGACTCGCGATAATTATTAGAACTGCCGGAATAGGCGCGACTAAAATAGACTTGGTACGCGACTTCAAAAACTTATGTAACATGTGGGAAAAAATAGATAGATTAATTTACAAAACCTATGCACCTTATTTGTTATACAAAGAACCTAATATTATTGTTAGAACCATAAGGGATTATTTTACAAATACAGTATCACTCATCATAATAGACAGCAAAGAGGAATATAAACAAGCTTTAAATTATTTTAAAAAATATATGCCCGGAATGGAGCAGATTGTTGTGTATTATGACAAGTTTAAACCGATATTTGATTACTATGGTCTCGCAAAAGAAATCGATCAGATATACAGCCTACAGGTTAAACTAAATTCTGGAGGTTATATTATTATAGAACAAACCGAGGCGTTGGTATCAATAGACGTAAACTCAGGAAAATCAATTTACAACGAAACTCATGAAGAGACTGTATACAAAACAAATATGGAGGCGTCAATAGAACTAGCAAGACAGCTCCGTATTCGGGATTTAGGAGGTATTGTTATAGTCGACTTTATTGACATGATTTCGTATAATCATAAGCGCAATGTTGAGCGGCAGACCCGTATTAGCATGTTGTTGGACAAAGCAAAGATTAAAATAGGGAAAATATCTGACAATGGCTTACTAGAAATTACGCGGCAAAGAATTAGACAGTCTTATAGAATGATTACTCATGTGCCCTGTTATACATGCATGGGAACTGGTCGTATTAGAGATATACACGGAAGATTAGTAAACGCTTTGCGTCAAACCTTGGAACATTTATCAAAAACACATTTATTCATTGATAAGTTAATTATTTATTTACCTATAGATTTATCTAATATTTTGGTTAACAAAAAAAGACAATATTTAATAAATTTATCGAAAACCTATCATGTTGATATTTATGCTTATGGTGATGTTAAACTGAGCGGCGAAAAAATCAGATTTTACGAACACAAACGTCAGCCTATGTCATTTAACACCTATAAAAAACAGCACAAAAAAACATATAATTTAAAGAATATTGGTAAAAACATTAATAAGAAAAAACATCCTTCAATTGGGCCGGTTCCAGTATTACAATGTAAAAACCTTTACGTAGGTTTTTAGGTCGATTGGCTTTATTTTCAACACATTTAATTTGATGAGACTCATGAATATAATAAATGTACATACATTATTCTTTTGTTTAATTTTGTCTTGTTTCTTTTCAATAGCCGAAACTACTGTAACTTCATTAACAGAAATCAAAACTAAACAAATAATTAATTCTCAAAAAAGAGGTGTAAACTCTCTTAAAATATGGTCCAAATTTCCTAACAGAATACTCACAACCATACTGCTTGCTAATAATATTTCAAATATCTTGAGTACGTCAATTGCGACAATTCTATCACAAGAATTGTTCCAAAGCTGGGCACTAGGTATCAGCACAGGGGGTATGACTGTACTGATTTTAATATTTGGTGAAATAATCCCTAAAACTTTTGCAAAGTATCGATATATGGAGTTAGCTCCAATCATTATGACTCTACTAATACCTATTTATTGGTTGCTATATCCCCTCATTCTTTGTTTAACAAGTATTTCAGATCAATTATTGAAAATTATACTTGGTAAATACCTTTACAAGGTTCCTGTTACAACAGAAGAAGATGTTTCATTTATTATTAAAATGGGACATCAAGAAGGTTTTATAAGTAAAGATGAAAAAAAAATGTTGAAAAGTGTAATTGATTTTAAAAAGATATTGGTTCGTGAAGTTATGGTTCCTAGGACTGAAATTAATTCATTTAGCTATAATTGTTCTTTAAAAGATATCATCGAGAAGATAAACAAATACGGCCATTCTAGATGGCCTGTATATAACAAAAAAATTGATGACATCCTTGGCATCTTTCATACTAAAGATCTCGGAAAAATTTTATCTAAACGTAAAAAAAATATTAATCTCAGAAAATATATAAAAAGAGCCTTATTTGTACCCGACATGATCAATGTGGGATTGCTATTAAAAGATTTTCAATGTGGCGAAACCCATATGGCTATAGTTGTTGATGAATATGGTGGAACAGCTGGAATAATTTCTTTGGAAGATATCTTGGAAGAATTAGTAGGTGATATTCGAGATGAGTATGATAATATTGAAGATGAAAGAATTGTTGAAAAAATATCTAATAATCAATACTATGTTGACGGAAAAGCCAATATTGATTATTTGAGAAACACAATCAATATAAACTTTCCAGAAAATGCGCTATATGATACTATTGGGGGGTTTGTGATATCTGAGTCAGGAAAGATACCAGAAGAGGGCTCTAAGTTATATTTTAAAGGCTGGAAGTTTGAAGTTAAAGACTCTGATAAAACTAAAGTCAATTATATATTAATCGAAAAAGTAAATAATAAAAAATCCTCATATATTTCCAACCGTTAGATATTTAAAGAATATATAATTTCGCCGCAAAATATCTTTTGTAATCCGCCTTTTTTTGAAAATATGATGATAGAGTTATCCTTCATAATATCTAGAACGGCACATTCTATAATTAGGCAACTCCTTCGATAAACAACATTAAAAAAAATTTTTCGGTTTAATAAATGCTGCTTACCAGATGATATCTTGTAATTATTATTTATAAACGATGGGTCTCTAATCCTACTGAAATAATATATCCCATAACAAAATATTTTTCTTAAAATAGTTTTTTTAGCCCTGTTCGTCTGTAGGATACTAATACTCTTATTCAACTTATCTTGAAAAGGAGCATAAATATTATCTATATTTATACCTATACCTAAAACTATATAAAAATAATTATTAAAATTTTTTGTACTAGATATTATACCAGCTATTTTACCTCTATTTTTAATTATCAGATCGTTAGGCCATTTAATTAAGATATTTGAATTGTAATGATAACAAGTATTTATTAATAGTATATTAGTAATAATACTTAAGAATTTGATATAGTTTTCGCTAAATGAATTAAATACAATGGACGACGCAATCGACCCAGTGTGCGTAAGCCATCTTCGATTAAATTTTCCGTAGGATTTACTCTGAGAATCGCTAACTAAAATAAGATACATTTTACGGGTATTTCTAAATACAAATTCTAGATTATACAAACTTACGATATTTGTAGAAATACATGAATCAAGTTTGTTTATACATAAAAATTTCTTGTTATAATTAATCATAAGCCTGTCAATATGTTATTTTATAATTAAAATTTTACACCATCTAAAAAAATGCTATTTACATATTTCTACGATAATGTCCGCCCACATTATACAATGAATCTGTAATCGTGCCTATCGAACAATACTTACATGCTTCCATAAGGCATGTGAAAATGTTTTGATTTTCGACAACGCTTTTTTGAACATTTTTAATCAATTCGTCTTGAATCTTGTTGAGGTTTTTGCCAAGTTGCAATGTTTGAGTAACCTGCATATTTTTCTCATTGATAGACGATCGAAATACATTTGTTTTCGGAACGATCGCTTCATTATTCACAAAAGAATTTACTCCAATAATAGGTGATTTACCCGTATGTTTATAATATTCGTACTTCATGCTTTCTTTTTGAATTCTATTTCTTTGATATAATTTATCCATAGCACCTAAGACCCCGCCCCTCTCATTTAGTGACTCAAATATATCTAAAACTTTCTCTTCTACCTTGTCTGTAAGCCATTCGATTATATAGGAACCTTGTAAAAAGTTTTGATTTTTAATTATACCAAACTCTTTATTTATTATCATTTGTATTGCAAGTGCACGTCGTACAGACTCTTCTGTAGGAGTTGTTAATGCTTCATCGTATGCGTTCGTATGAAGAGAATTACAGTTATCTGCAACAGCCGTGTATGCTTGCAAAGTAGTTCGAATATCATTGAAATTCATTTCTTGAGCATGTAACGAACGTCCCGACGTTTGTATATGATATTTTAACTTCTGACCTCTTTCATTTGCTTTATATATATACTTCATGGATATTGCCCAAATCCTTCGTGCTACTCTTCCAATAACATTATACTCAATATCCAAACCATTTGAAAAGAAAAAGCTAAAGTTTTTAATAAAGTCATTTATGTTTAACTTATTTGCAATGTAACATTCTGCCAACGTGAAACCATTTGATAATGTAAATGCTAATTGCGTAATAGGGTTAGCACCGGCTTCCGCAATGTGATAACCACTAACACTTATACTATAGAAGTTTTTAATGCTATTATCAATGAAATATTTCTGCATATCTACCATTAAGCGAAGCGCAAATTCAATGGAAAAAATGCACGTATTCTGAGCTTGATCTTCTTTTAAAATGTCCGCTTGGACTGTACCTCTAATATTGTTCAGTACATAAGATTTGATATTATTATATAAATTTGGATTAACTATATTATCACTAGTAACTCCTAAAAAACCCAAGCCCACAGAATCATTATCATTTGGTAATTGATTTCGATATTTTGGAGTAACTAAGCCATTTTTACTGAACCATTTTTTAATCTTAGGAATAGTTTTTCCCCACTTCCCATTTCTCTTTAAATACCTTTCGCATTCGGCATCGATGGCAGCATTAAAAAAAAATCCTAATAGAATAGGCGCTGGGCCATTGATCGTCATCGATACAGAGGTATTCGGATGACACAAGTTAAACCCTGAGTATAGGCGTTTCATATCATCTAAGCTACATATAGAAACACCCGCGTTTCCAATTTTTCCATATACATCTAGTTTGTTATTAGGCGCACTTCCATATAATGTTACAGAGTCAAACGCTGTCGATAGTCTAGCAAAAGATTGATTTTTACTCAAATAATGGAATCGAGCATTTGTTTTCTCAGGAGAACCTTCTCCTGCAAACATTCTTGTGGTAATTTCATTCTCCCGCTTAAAAGGAAATACTCCCGACGTGTAAGGAAAAAATCCTGGTAGATTCTCTAATTTGAAAAATTTTACGATGTGTCCCCAGTCTTTTATATCGGGTAAAATAACTTTTGGAACTGACGTATTAGAAATTGTTTTAACGTAGTTCTGTATATTAATGTCTTTATTTCTTACGGAATAGCATTGTTCTTTAGCGGTGTAGATTTTTTTTAAATATTCATAATTTTTGATTATTTTTTTGTCAAACTTGCTTATTTTAAGCTTTAAACTATTATAGTTTTCTTTAAGTCTTTCCAAGTAAAGATTGTCCATATGCTTTGTTTTATTGTTCAAAATGTAGTAATAACTTTGAATCATTCTTATATTATGGAGTGATGCTTTAATATCAGCTTTATAATTTCTAATCGCATCAACAATATACTTTAAATAATTACTACTATATAAAACACTCAAGTAATTAGATTGGTTTTCTTGGGAATATAAACTATTGTACTTTTTGTTTTCTATATACTGAAATAGATTATTAAATAATTTGTTAATTTCGATATTATTAAATTCTCTTGTATTCGTCAAAAAAATTGGTAAATCACTTGATAAGGTATCAAATTTTTTATGTATATTTCTATAGACTCTTTGGACATCTTGGAATGCATCCCGGGAACCTGCTTTATCAGATTTATTTAAAACAATATAGTTTGTATAATCTAATATAGCAAGCTTTTCTAGCTGAGAAGGTGATCCGTAATCTGATGTCATAACATATGTACATACATCAGAAAATTTTGTTATTTCAATATCACTTTGACCTACACCCGCAGTCTCAACAATTATCGCATCAAAATCCATCAGTCTGAATATCTTCACCACATCAGTTATAGAAGAATGTGTCGAGTTGGCTGTCATTCTTGTTGCCATAGATCTAAAAAAAACCCTTTTATTTAATAATGAATTAATCCTAATACGATCTGCTAATAAAGCACCGCCCGTTTTTATTCTTGTTGGGTCTATACTTAAAATAGCTATACGTTTGTCTTCATGTGTTTTCAAGAACCTTAAAATTAATTCATCAATCAATGAGCTTTTTCCTGCCCCTCCTGTCCCAGTGAATCCTAGAACAGGGACTTCAGTCTGTCTTTTGCTATTATTTTGTACTGATACAATCTTCGATTTAAATTTACTCAGATATTCGTCAAAAAGAGGGTTGTCAATAAGACTTATTAACTTTCCAGTTAGCAAATGCTTATTTGATTCTATATCTAAATCTTTAGTAAGATTCAAATACTTTAAATAGTCTGTCGTTGAACTATTTTCACATTTACTTATCATTGTATCTATCATACCTGAGAAACCCATCTTCATACCGTCATTAGGAGTAAATATTTTCGCAACGCCTCTAGATTCAAGGAGTTTTAACTCATCGCCTGTAATAACTCCCCCGCCACCTGCAAAAACTTTAATGTTCTTAGACTGATATTTATCAAGTAGCTCCAATATATAGCTTAGGTATTCAATATGCCCTCCTTGATAACTGGAAATCGCTATCGCATTAGCATCCTCTTGTATCGCAGCAAGTACAACTTCTTCAGCAGATCTATTATGTCCAAGATGTATTACCTCGACTCCCTTTTCATGTAGAAATCGCCTAACTATTTGTATTGATGCATCATGCCCATCAAATATAGAGGTCGCTGTTATAAACCGATAAATATTGTTTTTATTTGTGTTTTTCATTTATATTCTCTCAATTTTAGTATGTATCTAGATATTTTGTTCTTTTTCGTCTAATTGCAAAAATAATTTTTTTAACTGTAATAAGATCTCCAGCATAAACTCTGTCTATTAATTTCGTATCTGCTATTAAATGCAGCGCTTCGTCTAAAGCACTTGCATAAAGAGTTGATTTTATGTTCGGAAAAAGGGCTTCCCATATATTATATTTTTCAAGAGGATTAATATGAGATTCTATAAACTTGTTATAATCCGCCCCAAATTTTTGGTTAATGTATTTTGAAAAATGATAATTTTTCTGCTTATTTTTGTATTGTGTATAATAGAGTTCACATATACTTTCTGTAGCTTCTTTTCTCCAATAACTTGAAGAATTAACAATATCATTATTAATCTTATACGTAGTTCTTAAGCTTAGCAATTTATCCCAGTTGATCATCGTTATTTTTACTGTATAAATGATATTAAATATTATTTAATTTTTCAAAAAAATTTGAATGACCTTAAAACATTTGTTTTCGTAAATTATATTTTTAATATTAAGAATATAGTTTATGAAAATATCATATTTAATATGACTATTCAAGAATACATATAAAATTTAGCAAGGAATGTCATGAAAATCTACAATAAATGCAAAGTTTTAATAAAGAATATAAATCTTGAACCTCTATCCTTTGCAATATATTTAACTGTGCTTATTTTTATTATTTCTTATACAAGTTCGAATTTTTCTATCACCCAGATAGTATGTTTTTGGGGCAATGGCTTCTGGGCTCTTACAGATTTTACTTTGAATATAGCAATGATATTTTTATTTGGATTTATTATTGCAGAATCACAATTAGCCAAAGGTTTGCTAATCACTGTCTTAAACAAAGCATCCAATAAACATCAAGCAATATTCATATGTTGCTTTATCACGTGTATATCTACTCTATTAAATTGGAGTATTGGCTTAGTTTTTGGTGCGAATGCGTGCAGATTTGCCATGTCCAAATACAAGTCAATAAATAGCAAATTATTGGTAGCAAGTGTTTACAGTTCTTTTATACTATGGCATGGAGGTCTTTCAGGGACAATTCCTCTTATGCTCTCAACACCAGGGCATTTTCTCGAAAGCATGATTGGAGGAACAATACCGACCCATTTGACATTATTCTCAAAATTTAATGTCACAATAGTGTTGACGATATTAATAGGACTGCCTACTTTTTCGTATATTTTAAGTTTGTTGACAAATAATGGTGGAATCAACGAATGCGATGACTCAAGCTCTATTCTACAAAATAGCAAAGAGAAAAAATTTTCATTTAGTATTTTTTCATTAAGTACCATTTGTTTCTTTTATTTGGCAAATGCCGAATTAAACAATCTTCTACTTTTGGATCTTAATCAAGTGAGTTTTATACTTTTTGGATTAGGTTTAGCTTTACATATGGATATGCAAAGTTATTTAAATTCTGCTTTATTGGGTAGTAGTAAAATATGGGGTATGATTATTCAATTCCCATTATACGCGGGACTTATGTCTATTATTATGAAGACAGGACTTTGTGAGGATATTTCATGTTTTTTCATAGGTAAAAGTACAAAAGAAACATTTCCACTATATACGTTTTTAAGCGCAGGAGTTGTTAATTTTTTCATTCCGTCTGGGGGAGGGCAATGGGTGGTGCAAGGTCCGATTGTCATTAAAACTGCTAAAGAATTAGGTGTCAACATCGAGAAGATTTCAATGATCGTGGCATGGGGAGATGCGTGGACTAATCTAATTCAACCATTTTGGGCCATTCCATTACTATCTATAGTAAATTTAAGTGTAAAAGATATATTAGGTTATTGTTTTGTAATGTTATTATTTACAGGCACGATTATATATTTTATTATACTATTTTCTTAAATACAATTTGATTTTTAGGCTTAATATGTCATATTTCAAAGAATTTTCATCAAAATTAATAAAATTTTCTGACAACGAAGAAAAAATACTAAAAATATGGGAAAAATATAGTATATGTCAAAACTCAGTAACATTAGACGTGGAAGAAAGTAAGGCGAGTATCTATAGCTTCTACGATGGACCACCTTTCGCAACCGGACTACCACACTATGGTCATTTAACGGCATCAGTGATTAAAGATACTATTTCTAGATATTGGCACATGAAAGGAAAATATATCAAAAGGTGTTTTGGCTGGGATACACACGGCCTACCTGTTGAAATAGAGATCGAGAAATCCATAAAGTTTATTAATAAAATTAAGAATTTAGGTTTAACAGTTTTCAATAATAAATGTAAATCTATGGTCCTAAAGTATTCGGAGGAGTGGATAAATACTATAACCCGGGTCGGAAGATGTGTAGATCTAAAAAATATATATAAAACAATGGACATCTCTTTTATGGAAAGTGTCTGGTGGGGTTTTTCGAAATTATGGAACAAGAACTTAATTTATAGGGATTTTAAGGTTATGCCTTATTCTTGGAAATTAAAAACACCACTTTCTAATTTCGAAGCAGGTCTTAACTATCAGTATATTGATGATATTTCGATATATTTTATATTAAAACTCGTTTCATTGAGAGTATCACTATTAGTATGGACGACAACCCCTTGGACAGTGCCATCTAATATCGCGGTGGCCCTTAATAAAAACTTGAGTTATTGCATAATCTTTATAAAAAAACATAATAAAAAAATAATTCTGCTAAAGCAATGCGTGAGTCAAATTTTAGATGAGGAATACACTTTTATTAACGATATAAATGTATCTTGTTTGTACAGTAAAAAATATCATTCTATCTTTAGTGAATTTAAGTATATAAAAGATATTTGTAATAAGAAAACATTTTCAATAGTTAACAGTGATCATGTAAAAGCTGAAAATGGAACAGGGTTGGTCCATATTGCTCCCGTATTTGGAGTAGATGATTATTTGATATGTAAGAAAAAGCAAATACCATTAATAAGCATTGTAAATAATATAGGGAACTTTGATTCATCGATAAATTTTTTATCTGGCAGAAATGTCTTTTCCTGCAATGTTGATATTATTGAATATATGAAAAAAAGAAAATGTATTCTAAAAGTAGCCTCTATTAAGCACAAATACCCGTTTTGTTGGCGAAGCAATACAAAACTTATGTATAAAGCTGTGCCGAGCTGGATGGTTAACGTCAAAAAGATATCTGCTGATATGGAAAAAAACAACGAACTTATCAACTGGGTTCCTAGTTTGATTGGTTCCAAAAGATTCTCAAATTGGCTACAGAATGCAGAAGATTGGTCCATCTCGAGAAATAGGTTCTGGGGGACACCAATACCGATATGGAAATGCGTAACATGTAATATATATCAATGTATACAGTCAATTGATCACATTAAAAAACTGAGTGGTGAAACTAGTATAATTGATTTACATAGAAACAAAGTGGATGACTATATCTTGCTCTGTAAAAAATGTAAAAATGTAATGAAGCGTACATCTGAAATTTTTGACTGTTGGTTCGAATCTGGATCTATGCCGCATGCTCAATTTCATTATCCTTTCGAAAATAAATGTTTATTCCACTTAAACTTCCCTGCTGATTTTATTGCAGAAGGTTTAGACCAAACAAGAGGATGGTTTTATACATTATTAGTTATATCTACAGCAATATTTAATAAGCCGGCTTTTAAAAATGTAATTGTTAATGGTTTAGTTTTAGCTTCTGATGGTGCTAAAATGAGTAAATCAAAGAAAAATTACCCCAATCCGCAAAAGATACTTTATAAATATGGTGCAGATTCTTTAAGATTATATATATTAAATTCACCATTAACGAAGGCGGAGCCTCTTTTATTTAAAGAAAAACATATGATATACATATCGAATAAAGTCCTGATGTCTTTATCAAATATCTATATTTTTTTTTCGAGATATGCAAATATAGATAATTGGAAGAACACCAATGACAACACGCTGATAACAAATCCGATGGACTTTTGGATATTATCTAAATTAAATACTTTGACCAATATAATAAACATCCACATGATCAAATATCATTTATACAAAATAGTTACTCCAATTATTAAATTTATCGACGATGTGACAAACTGGTATATAAGGTTGAACCGCAGGAGATTCTGGAAGAACATTGACATTGATAATGCGACAGAAGATAAATGTTCTGCTTATTACACTTTGAACTTAATTTTAAAAACATTATTAAAGCTCATTTCACCTATTTTACCTTTCATTTCAGAGTATATACAGTCTTTATTTAAAAACTCAACTTATCTAAGGTCTTTTAATAGTATTCATAACACGAAGTATCCAGATATATCTTACAGGTATATTAATAAAGATATTGAATTTTCAATGAATATTATAAAAAAAATTATTACTGTAGGAAGGAATTTGCGAGAGAAGAACCGATTCAAGATTAAATATCCTTTGATGTCACTAAATATTTATGCCAATGATAAAATTCTAAATGCGGTTAAAACTTATAAATTTTTAATATGTTCAGAATTAAACGTAAAAAAGATTATTTTAATGAACAAAAGCATTAATCTAAAAATTAGCATACAACCTAATTTTGAAAAACTTAAAATTAAATATCCTAATGATATGAAAATGGCGATATCATTTTTAAAGACTATTAATTCTGACAGTATCTTCGAATTACATAAAAAAAAATCCCTTAAGTTTTTACGTAATAGTATCGATATAAACGATGTTATATTTAGATATGAAACAGTGTCTAGCGTATCATTATTTAACGACAAATCAATGCAGATAGAATTAAATACGCATAAAACAATACTACTTTCACAAGAACATTTTATTAGAGAATTTCTTAGCTTGGTTCAGAAAACTAGAAAATATCTAGGATTCAAAGTCACAGATAGAATAAAACTTTTTTTGTTCTCCACCAGAAATAAATACTTTAAGTTATTAAAACTCAATAACGAATACATAAAAAAAGAAGTGCTAGCGAAAACAATAGTTTTTATAAACTGTGACTCTCAAGTATATTTTAAAAATAAAATGCAATTATTAGTTATAAATATGTTAGGAACTACAATATATT
>Ga0115007_10002012_pt1 | contig 12781 bp, 8 predicted proteins | sample ArcOceMetagenome_2_FD_87166 | JGI IMG/M metagenome (GOLD analysis project Ga0115007, IMG submission 87166) | Marine eukaryotic phytoplankton communities from Arctic Ocean - Arctic Ocean ARC135M Metagenome | ecosystem: Environmental > Aquatic > Marine > Oceanic | place: Arctic Ocean | collected... | reverse complement strand
CTGACTTGAAGTGTCTATGTAGTATTTGTGAAGGTTCTTAACCTTCGCTCCGATTGATCCACCTTGCGCATATTTTGCGGCAAATATTCTATTTTTAGAGAAATAGGCAGGATTCAAGCGATTTGAGTTAAACACATCAATTGAATCTCCACGCTTATCTCCTCGCCAGTATAGCCCATCATACCCCGCAGCCTTCGCCGCCTCGTCAACCATCGCCTGCTGCGCCTCAGTGTCGCCAGACTCGACCGCTGCAAGGTAAGCGGCGTCTTGCTCGGTGGTTACTGGAGCCAGTGAGAAGCTTGGAGCTTTGGGGTCATACCCTTGTTCGTGTATTGAGTCAGCGTTCGTGAAGACGTCTGACGCTGGAACTTCCTCGGAGACTATCACGTAATCTCCGTTAAGGGCAGATTCGCCGTGAATCTCTGCATAGCCATAATTCACTGTTACCCAATCACCTGCGTTTATCTCTTCATTGGCGTCTACTGGGATTGCTCGGTGAATTGTAACCTTCGCATCTGGATCATCTGCTAGTCCCTGCAAAATGTCGATTGATTGGCGATCCATGTAATCATCCCCAGTGCCGTAGTATTGCAAAGCCTTTGAGCTGTAAATGTCAGACGGATACACATCGCCCAGTGAGTCAAGTGATGCTGATATTTCGTCGGTGCGGTTTGGTGCTTCGTGCTGTCCACGATACTCTTCAGGCTCCAGTGAGAAGGAAGATTCAGCACCACGGTCAAGGCGAACCTCTGGGTCTAGTGAGAAGGTTTCGTCGGCAGTCTGCTGTGCTGCGCTGCGACTGTCTGTGTTGGCGTATATAGCCTCACCACGTGCGCTGCGGTCAAGTAGGTCAAGGACGTCGGAAATTGTGTCCACGTTAAACCCTGCGGCCTGTAGGCCCTCCTTCAGACTGTCCAGTGAGCCGCCCTTCTTTAGATACTTCCACTTCTTGCCAATGCTCTCAAAATAAATCTCAAGCTCACCGCGATGGCTAGGGTCTGAATCGGGACGTGGGACGGAAAGCTTGTTGCGCTTCATCACCTCCAGCAGCTCGTCCTTAGGGTCACTGGCCGTCTCTGCCGCTTGCTCCGCTTGGATGCTCTGCATTAGTGCGTCATCATCCATTGAGCCAAGTCGATCTAGTAGCTCGACAAATCCATCTGGCAACATGCCCTGTGCCTCAAGCTCGATCAGCTCATTAGCGCGAGTAAAGAGGTTACGCAGGCGCGAGATGATACGGTCGATGAATCTAGCGAATGAATCTGGAAGTCGAGTGTCGTGGCGATTGCCAAGCAATCTGGCTTTTACCTGTTCTGCGATCCACTCCTTGTGGTCATTCTCAGTGTTGCCACGGGTATCCTCTCCTGATGTTACGGATTCGACCTGCTTACGGTAGGCCGCTATATCCTCATAATTGATTGTGCCTTCATTAACCTCACGGTCAGTCTCAGCGTGGATGTATTCCTCCGCAACGTCCATGGGATTTGCATCCTTATAAAGCTTTACGGTCGCTCTAAAGTCATTGCCTGCCTTGGAATTGGATGTTTGCTCGCCGCGAACAACCTGATCGGACAGGCGGTCATTTGGCCGACCAGCTTCCGTCATAATTTGCAGGGACTTGGCTGCGATTTCTTTCTTGGACATTCCCGCGCGGCGCATCTGTTTAATCAATGCTTCACCACCCTTGCGAGTCTCTGGCTTATAATCCTTTACCACCCCACCTCGACTCCGTTGCTCAAAGAAGTCAATTGCGTCAGCAACTTCCTCTGCTTTGTCGATTTCAATCTCATCCTCGGCTCGACGAGTGAGTAGTCCTGCTTCCTCTGCTACCGCCTCTTCGCGTGCCTGTGCAGACAAGACGTCGGCTGGACGCTGGTTTTCATCGCGCTTTGTTTCGAGTGCTTGGATCTCCTTGTCTAACTTCTCTCCCACCTTCATGTCCTCTGGAGTGCTGTCCTCAGCCTCTTCTAGTGCAACAAGCTCTTCCTTCTTAGTGCTGATCTCCTTGTCGATGGCTGTCTCAACCAATGGCTCAATAGGGTCTGCAACCTCTGCCGCTTCCTTGCCACGCGCCTCAGCCTCTGCTGGCGTTAAACCAGCCTCTACTGCTCCACGTGATGCCTCTACCGTAACTGCCTCTACAAGCTGCCCAGCGGCCTTACGGTCGCCTTGACGTGCCTTCTTGGCAAGCTCCTGTAGTGACACACCTTCCTCAGTTGTCTGGTCGCCGTAAAGCTCTTCAGTGTAAGCGTTAAATTCTGCTTCTGGGACAACGTTCTGCGCTAGTGCCATGTCCACTGCGCTCATGCCCTCGATTGGGTTCATTGTCTTGCCCAGTAACTTGTTGACGCCCTTAGTGACGCCTTGACCGCCAGCCGTGATAGTGCTGTCCACGAATGCTCCGATGACCATAGCATCGACCACTCCATCAGTTAGAACCTTGTCGCGGTCATATCCAGAGAGATACTTGGCATTCAGGTTCTCCCATACAGTCTGGACGCCCTCAGTACCAGAACCCATTGCTGCTGATTCTGCTGTATCCTTGAGGAACTCAAGAGCGCCGCCCTTGGTGATCTTAGCACCCTTCAGCGGTTTTAATATCTTACCAATAGCAAATCGGTTTGCAATGACGTCCACTGCCGCGCTTGGCATATTCCATAGACCAGCCTTGCGGGCTTCAGATTCTTCATACGTGATGCCCTTGGACTTAACGAAGTCACGGTATCCATCCTCACCATATTGGTATGCTTGAGCGACCGACATACCTGTACCGAATGTTGGGTTGAGTAGGAACGCTGGGACGATAGCTGCTGCCTGTCCGTATCCCTGAATGACTCCGCCAGTGTATGAGTTCAAAAACTCTGGGTCTACTGCGTTGCGCTCACGCACATCCTCACGCCACTTTAGGACGTTTTCGCTGGTAACTGGGTCGCCTAGCTTGTCGGCATGGTATTTGATGCCCATGTCCTCGAACATACCGCGCTCGATTCTTTCCATCTCATCGCCCATAGACTCAATGCCTTTGAGCGTTCCCTGAGCTGCTGTCCCTACCCCTAAGTCAAGGAAGCCACGGTCGAAAGTATTCTTTGCGTTAGTGCCAAAGCTCTGTCTTTCCTCATGCCCCAACTTGTCCAGACCCTCAGCTATTACCTTGCGGTCTTTAGCGATGCGTGTCTGTGAGCTTTCGTGGGTCTTGGTGTCGCCATCTAGGATAGACTTGGCGTCTGCCACTGGGTCACCTGATAGTCCGTATGCCTTAGTCTTGCCTTCGTAGTCCTTGTAGATGCCGCGTTTGTCTTCGTCATACTTGCTGTTGAGGAAGTTAGCCACGAACACACGTGCGTTGCTAGGGTCGCTGGTGTCTACGTCACTGAGTACGTGCTTAGAGTTGAGGATCTTATTGGCCTCCTTAGTCCGAGGTTCGAACGTGGGTGCAGGTGCGCTCTCGATAGCTGGGACCACCTGTCCACGTGCATTCGGGAAGGCCCTGTTCTGATCTTCAGTTCGTGTGAGGTCTTGTGGAGAGAAGGAGTTTGAATTATCGGTTGGCATTTTTTAGGATTATCGCTTCGTTTGTTTCGTCCTTGATCGGTTGCGTAAGCTTCTCGATTTTCTCTTGAATGTCAACAGGTGACGGATTTGGGTTGACGCTGCTCCACTGCTTCAGGTCTTGCTCGATCTCAGAGTAGTATGGTGCTGCGTCGATGTATTCATTGACCATCAACTTCTGTTCTTGGAAGGCGTCGTTCACCGAGCGATACACTGTCTGGACTGATGCTGGCATCGGCTCATCGTATGCTGCCCCAAACCAGCCGCCGTCATTGATCCCCATGATAGCAGTCTCACCCTCAAGGGATGATTGGAATGCGTTCATGGCGTTTCTCTTTGCCTCGCGCCCTAGTGCTGGAGACCAGTCACCGTCCTTCACACGCTCATTGGCTTCATCTACGAATCCAGTGAACATCTCCTGTGACATATTACCCTCTAGCACAGTGTCCGTCACCTTCTTATCGAAGTTCCGAACGGTGCTAACTCCTCCCGTAGCTAGGGACTTAGATCCTGTCTTCCAGACCTTACCATCCTCCTTGACCTGCTTTGCCGAGTCATACAGTGAGACTGTCTCAGTCAACTGCTTGTTCAGCTTAGAGCCGCCGACCATGGACAGACCATCCTTAGAGTCATCACCACCCGCATCCGACACGGCCACTGGGTCATAGATGCCCTTCTTCGCGTCTGCAATAAGGCTCCGCTGCGTTGTCTGTTGAGAGCTTAGGATCTTGTCCGTCCCAGACTTGCTTTGAGACTTCAGCACCGTCTTCTGGTTTGCTGTGAGATACTTGTTTGCTGTGATGTTCTCGTTAAATTCTTTCCAGCCAGCCTCGGTGTTGGTGTTCTGCCCGATGAGCTTGAGCGAGTTGAATGAACCGTTTGCTAGGGTCTTCTTCTTCTGGACTGTTCTCTCATCCTCAGTGTATTGTCCGCTAAGGCTGTCAATCGCTTCTTCTGCCCCAGCAAAGTTGCCTTCACCAGCGAGAACCTCTGCACGCAGCACCTTGTTGGCGTCCTGCATCTCAAGTGCCTTGACCTCGATAGATGACTTGTTAGCGGCTGTGGTAGCCTCGTCCTGCGCTCCCGCAGCGAATAGTGCGTCCTGATCCCGCTTGAGGTTACTGAGCGCACCAGCGTCCTCTGGGTTTGCTTTCAGTTGAGAAGCATATACACCCGACGACATGTTGATGTTGCTGACGTTGACCGCCTGATCGTACACCACACCCTGCCTAGCCGAGTAGGTTGCTCCGTCATTCGCAAATGCGTCTGTCGCCATCTGCATATCATTGGCAACTGTCCGATGGCTCTGGTTACGGATGTTCTTACCCGACCAGCCAGTCCACTCCGAGTTGTATCGGTCGTTGATCTTCTTAACCTCACCAGCCCTGTCGATGCCCTGACCTACTGGGATGTTGGAAATCTCACCGTCACGCTTTGCCTTGAGCTGGTCGAGCATAGCCCCGCCTGCGATCATGTCAGAGTCATACTGCTTCTTGATGTGGCCCTGATATATCTCATTGGCTGTGCCAGCAACCTTGCCGACCGTAGCGGTCATCTGCTGGTCTGCTTGGGCCATGATGGCGTCTGCTTGCAGTGTGCGGTCGTTTACGCGACGAACTCTTGGTGCTGCTACGGGGTTGACTGCGAAGTTGTGAGGGATTTTCATTTAGATAAGTGGCTTGAAGGAACTTGTAGTTGTTCGTGCTGCCTGTCCGAAGTTAAAGGAGTTTGCTGATGTTACCTGCCCGATACTGGAGGAAGGAAGGTTGCCCATTGATGCTGCACCGAAGGTTGAGCCTGTCGCTGCTGCGCTCGATGGCAAATTAGCGATGCCAGCACCAGCACCTCCCGCCGTCTTGAGTAGTTGCATGCCAGCACTTTGCTTTGCTGCATACTTTGTGGACTTGGCTAAATACATGGACGACTTGAAGTCACCTTCAGCCTTCCATCTGTCCTGCGCACGCTGGTTACCACCAGACACGTGGATATTCTGGACGTTGGCTTCCTGCACAGTGCGCTGCTTGACTAGAACGTCAGCCGCAGAACCTTCCATAAGGACACCGCTGCCAGCGTAGGCTGCTTCCTGCATGGCGCGTAGGCGTCGGTTCTCTTTGCGCTCTGCTGATGCCACACGGCCTTCCTCTGCTGAGTCCAACTCCATCTGCATTGCCGCAGCATCGCGGTCAACCTTAGCCTGAGCCTCGATGCCCTTGGCGGTTGCCTTGCCCGCTGCGTTTGTTTGATAGGCTCCGTAGATCCCTGTGGCGGCTGTTACGGCTACTGCTGTTACCATGAAGCTCATGTTAGTAAATCCTCCTGTTGTTCTGTTGTAAGTGTAGACGCTGAATCCTTGTTGACATACCTGCTCTCAAGAGTGGTGATGTCGGTTACGTTGTCTGGGTTTGAGTGGACTGTCTGCCAAATGCAGTTCTCAAGGACGTTCACGATCTTCTGTGACCCTGCCCCTGAAACGAACGTGCATGGCGCTGTAAGCTCCCTTACGTCGTCCCCGATAATTACGCGACACTTACCTTGCAGTATCACGTTAAAATGCTCTGTGAGGTGCTTGTGTCCAATGACGACCGTACCCGCTGGCATGTATATCTCGCGGATATAGATGTCGGGAGCAAAGTTGTGAGTCACTGGGCATTCTACCTGAGGATGCGTCAGGAACTCCTGAGTGATTTTGTCAATGTTTGGGATGTCGAGTGTTTGCATTATCCTTGTGAGATTCCTAGTCGATAACCTAAGCCCGTGAGAGTGAAATGTCTATGGCTATCAATTGTGATGTTGACGTCCAGACCCTGCTCGTAGTCGCCTCCAGTGGTGAGTTCAAACAGGCCACTTTCTCGTTGACCTGCGACCCACTTGAGTCCGTCGGTGAACGGTGATGGCTTGCCATTAATCGCAACATTGCAAGTGCCAGAGTCCAGCAGATACAGACCTAACTCTGTTAAACGCTTCACCATGCCACTGGGAGCCACCTCAGAGATGTCCGTAGGGTTCACGCGACACTCGATGCGCCTACCAATGCAAACGTCTCCTGTGAGCTGTGAGGGGATTATAAGCACACCACCTGCGATGGTGTAGTCGACGTCCCTAATCAGTTCCACATCGTTTAAGATCACGACCAAGTTACCGTCGTCGTCCTGCTCGATTGGTTGACCGAGGTCAAAGTTAGCGTCAGTCCAAGTGGTTTGGTTATCTAAGAACACTGTGCCAGCGTCAACTTCACCGAACTGCTCTAGGAAGTAGCTACCATTACGCTCTACGACGCCAGCGATGATGTCTCCAGTGTCTGAGTAGTTGGATGCCGCCGAGATGATACTGCCCTCGGTCTTGACCGTAGCCCATGCCTTGACCTCCTGCATTCCCTCATAAGTGAGAACAGCTCCTGTGCCGTTATTCAGCAAGCAGAAGAGTGAGTTGAACGGATGGCGACGGAAGCTCATCTCCTTGATGCCACTCTTGGTGATGTGCGATGCAAACAGGCTCATCTCTACGGACTGCTGCCCGTCAGATGCGAAGTCATACTTGGATGCACGAACCCGCTCACCCTGACCCATTACGAACCAAATCATGTCAGCAAGCTGGATTGCCTGCGTCTCATTTGAGCCGTAGTTGGTGTGGCTAGATACGCTGATGTTTGTAACCGAGGTAATGGCGTTGTCGTCCCGCGAACCCATCGTGTTCTCAGCGTTGTCTGTAAGGACGTTTAACTGACGAGAACTCTTGAGGCTTCGTATTGTATCAAAAGAGTCAGAGGCCACAGTGAAGTCATAAGGCGACGTTTCCAGCGTTCCTGAGAGGAAGTTGTCCCACTCATTCACGCGAGATGCGTAGACCGTGTTGGGCTTCACTGCGCAACCACCAAGGCATAACCGCTCATCGTGAATTGTCAGCGAGTAGGGATAGCCCGAAGTGTCAGACCACGCGCCCAGCGACCAGCGGTAATCTGTGCGAGGTCGGTCAATTGGAGTGATTGGAATGACTGTCACCGTTTTTTCGTCAACGTATGCAGTTACGCGATAAATCTCACTCACACCATTCGGGGTCTTGAGTGACCATGAACACGACTTTTTACTGTAGTTCGTTGTAGGCGTAAGGTAATTCGTCATCTTCACGCGAACCAAGCTAGATGGTTCAGTGATGTCGCGCTCTATGCTGCCGTTAAAGGAACCGTCGGTCGATTCAATCGATCCGATGTCTTCCCATGTGTTGCCAGCGTCCTTCGACTCTTGGAGAAGTAACTTCCCCCCCCATGCGCCGCCAGATGTCGTCAACTCGACTAGAGAGCCAGCGATAATCGGTTTACTAGCTTGATCCGAAGTCCAGTCGCCCGAAGTGCCTTCGACGTTCTCGGAGGCGATTTCAATCAAGCGATTTACATCAGTAGGCAGGAATTTATTGACGACCGACACGATTTCCATTTCCCTAGAGTATCGATCAACCTCGGCCCAATTGACTAGATCACTCACTGGATTTCCTGTGTTTCCGTCAGTCAATGAACTGTAAAAATTACCATAGTCTGATTCTAACCAGACCTCAGCTCCCGCGTAAGTAATAGTCGGAAGAACACCACCAGCCGCTCTATCGATTCGGAATAAGTAAAATTCCCCTCCACTATACTTCTTAATCCCATAATTACCCGAAACGTCACCAGTCGCAGCCTCGTTTGTCCCGATGAACGTGCAACCACTACCGCCCGACAGCGTGATTCCTTCGAGGTGGATGGTGTCGCCCGTTTCATATCCATGATTTGAGACATCAACACTAAGTCGAGGCGTGTCAGTGTTCGTACCGATCCACTTTGAATTTGTCACACTCTTTCCCGCTTCAGTTCCCCAGATAACATCCCCGCTATCGTAGGGAAATCCCGCGTCATACATTGGGGGTAAGGTTTCAAATGTTTCGCCTGAATTTGTGTTAGGGTCAAGGAATGGGCCGCCTTTAAACGTCGCCTCTTCGATCTTCCAACGGTTGCCACCCTCATCGATGTCAAAGAATCGGTTAATGATTTGCACTGGATATTTCCCGCCGCAAGTCAGATACACGAAGTCATTGACATTGATGAAGTGAATCTTATGCAAGTCAGTAGGGCTATAGATGGTGGTCGCCAATGACACGATGCCCTGCGTTGAGAGCGTTCCAGCGCCCTCAAGCGTTGTTCCGTCAAGCGTTAAGGGTAATGCACTGAACGGGGCTGCGTTACCGTCAAAGATAACCTGAGTGCCAAGCTCGTCAAAGATAATGAGATCCGCAGTTGTCGGGTCTGTTGACGCAGATCCACTGCCATCTGTGAATACAATGTGGAAAACCTCAGTCAGCGAGAACTTGAACGGTATATATCGGACAGGAACCCCGTAGAGTGCCGTGTCGATCTTCGATAGAACCTCAAAAGGAGGACGACGTGTCACAGCACCGTATGGCGTTGGGATCATGTTGGTGAGGTGCTTACAGCCCTTGACGTATGCAGCTAGGTCGTCCCGATAGTGAAGCTCTGGCGACAGCTCACCAGCGTTGAAGGACTTGCGAATGAGTTGAGTTTTAGCCATTATCCGATGCGTGCGCGTAGGTTACTGAAGCCAGATGGCAGGTGACGGTTGTAATTCCGAGCGTATTTGCTCTGAAGCTCGCGTGCCTTGGGCAGTGTGAGTGAAAATAAGTCGCCACGTAGCTGATCTAAGAGTGGCTGGTTGTCTGTGACCAAGAAGCACGCACGCATTGCCACGCAGATTGCAACACACTCCTCAAGCTCACTTGACCACTTGGTCGGGTCGTCTTCGCGTCGGATGAAGAAAAGCTCAACTGGCTCGCTCGTGTCAAATGTCACCCTAAGCTCTTGACCTTCAACGTCATACTTCATTTGCTGTTGAGCGCCTAGCCATGTAGTGGGAGTGCCGAAGTCAACCTTAGCACCCATCGGTCGCAGGCAATCGGCTGGAATCGTGTACGCATAATCGTCTCCAACGACCTTATCCACTGCACGTGTCGTCAGAAGCTCTTTCCATAGGTAGTCGCGCTGCATCTTATCAATCGAAAGCAGCATGAACCGCTTTGCCTTGTCGGCTGCGGTCGAGTTGGGTGTGTCGTAGTCCGTAACTTCATCGACACCGAGCATGCCCAGAGCGATGTTGAGGATGTCGAGAAGATTAGTTGAGCGTCCTTGCATTAAATGAATGTGTTTGCTTTTTGGCTTCTTGGCAATAGCTCAAAAAAAGCGCCACCCGTGAAGGTGACGCTTAGAGATTTGACTGGGATAGACTAGACTTTGATCGTGCCGTGTACTACACCGAAGTCATCGTTACGGACAGCATTCACGTCTTGACAGGTGTATAGCTGTGTAGCGAAACGCTGTGTAGGCAAGACGTCCAACTCGCTGGTGCGGGCCGTCCAAGTGTTGCAAGTGATCGCACGTTGGCAGAACGCGAAGAACTGACCGACAGGGACTTGAGGAACCACCAAGATGGTGAAGCTTTCAGCCTTCTCGATAACACCATCAGTGAGAGCGCCCATACGTCCGATGAAGTCGGAGTTCTGGAAGTAATCACGGTTGTTGTTCTTCATCGCAGCAGCGGTGAGAGGGTTGACGCAGAGGTATTTCTCATCATTAACATACTCATCGCGGAACGTAGCGTCGATGTTAGCCAAGTCATCAGGGGAGATGTAGCCAACGTTCGCTGTGGTGAACTCCTGAGACGCTGGCATTGTAACCAGTGCCTTGTCGCCTACTTCATTGAGTTCACGAAGAACGCTAGGAGCGAGTGCTGCATTGATCGCAAGGAGGTCTTCCTTCTTGTAGATCGCGGAAGCTAGGCTCGTCATGGTCGGGGACTTGATGTCGATAGCACGCAGGACGTTATCTTTCTTAGGGATGTTGTCAGCAGCTTCGATAGTCTTCGAGGACACGTAGGAACCTTGCTTGGTAGAACCAGTGTAAGGAGTCTGGATGCTGTGCCACTCCGCGAAGTCGGGAGTAACTACATCGCGACGCGCTGGAAGCGACTGAGTGTCGGTGACAGTTGCATCATTGGCTTTGAGGCCATCAATACGAACGGAGTCGCCTTGTTTAGTTTCTTGAGCGAACATCTTCATCAGCACTGGTGCTGTTGGGAGTCCGATGAGTTCAGCTACATTGTCGCTGAATGCTTGACGATAAATTTGTGGATCTGCCATAATATATTTCCTTTGATAATTGAATTGATTGTGAGGTTGTTTTGTTTCGCACAGTTATCCAATTAAGGGCAGATGCTACAGAAAAGCTCTAGGGCAGTTAAGTTATCCTAGAGCTTATTTGCTACATCTATAAATACATGAGCGAAGCGCTCAGGCAAACTTTACTTTTTTACAGGAACATTGGCTCGAAATGTGCAAGCTTGCTGCTGTAGACGACGCCACAGCCCACGATGGGCTTATTGCTGTAGACCTTACCGTATGCCATTGCTGGGTCGGTGTGGTCAACGCCACAGCCTACCTGCATTCCAAAGATGCAGTCATTCTGATTGGCGTGATACACGACACCAGCCTGTGCGTGTAGGTGGCCTTGGACGACCGACCTAAACTCACAGATGGCGTTCTTGTGAGCCGCCATTGCTCCTCCTTTGCCCTTGTCGCCGTGACGGTATACCACGTCATCAATGATGAGGTCTGCGTAGCGAGGGTGGATAGTCCAGCCATCGAGTCCCCATAGCTCCTCGAACTTCACTAGCACATCATCAGGAAGCCCAATGAGACGCGCTTGACGTGTAGGTAGGGAGCTGTGGTTGCCGATCATGTAGTCGACCTTTGGGAACGCCTTGTGGAGCCTCTTAACCTGCCTGTATGCCTTCCTGTACTCCTCTGCTGGTGATGGCATGGATGGATCTTTCGTGTGCATCGAGATGCTGTTCCAATCCACTAGGTCACCGATGTGGACAACACGACCGCAGCCATGCTTCTTGTGGATCTTCTTGAGGAACGGGATATAGCCATCTAGCATTGCTGGACAGTGCGTGTCCCCGATTACAAGTATAGGTTTATTCTTTCTCATAGTGTTATTCTGTTTTGTTTCGGTTGAACGCTCAAGGCGTTATGGTGAATATGCATGGGCAAAAAAGTATTTCAAGGTAAATCTTCATTTGATTTGACAGAGCCATCTGAGTAGTGTCTAATCCTTGAATCAAAGGAAGAACAGCATGGTAGCGGTTATCCACTTTACGTCGCAAGACACATTAGAAGTTCGAGTTTCAGCTACCATGCGCTTGAACTTTTTTTGTGTCAGTTTAGAGGAGCAAGCGATGAGTCCCATTGGCCCAAGTCCTCACCCCCCATTGGTTGGGAGTAGAATGATGTGTTTACCGCTGCTCCCGTAAAGGTCTTAGCTTCGGCTAGTGATATGGGGAGATAGGTCATACAGAGATTACCAAGCCTACGATTCTCCCCACTGTGTTTGTGTCCCCTTCAGGTTTCTTGAGGACAGAGCAGGTCACCTCCAGTGGGTGACCTATATCTGCGCCACAGCTTTGGTTCTTGAATGAGGAAATATGCATTTTTCGCATTTAGTTCTTGCGGACGACCTTCAAGTGTCTACTTTAATTTATTATGATTACGAAAACGACAGGCAAAGGAATTAAAATCAACGAGGTTCAACGACCTTCGACTAAGAAATATCTCAGTGAGTATGATCGCATATTCGCCAAACCAACCAAGAAATCCAAATAACCAAACACACATATGATCGAAAATAAACAAACCGCCGTAAATCACTTCAAGAGCCTCTACAGCGCTGACCGCGAGGCTGCCACCCTAAACGCACTCCATGATAGCTTTAAACCTACACGCGAGTATAACAGCCTTGCGGATGCCCTTTTCTGCGCGTTCTCTTGGTATGACTGCCCTGAAGCCCATGGGTATTGGAAAGAGGTCCATGACGCGCTTGTAAATGGCACATATGACGTGCTACGTGCAGACCAGAAGCGCAAGGAATACTTCTGGCATGACGGGAATGGAGAACAAGCATACAAGCTCGGTGAGCGCATTTCTGCGGAACTGGAAAGAGAACAGCCAACCAATCAAAGCCAGACAGCATCACCACTACCAGAGGACGCTGCGGAACGTAAAACGTATCCTATTTTCTCAGGATTCATTAACTACTTCCCCAATGCCATCGCTGCGGTGTCTCACTTGAGCTACAAGGGCAACCAGCAGCACCACCCAGACAAGCCGATGCACTGGGACATGAGCAAGTCTGGTG
>Ga0115007_10002006_pt1 | contig 12804 bp, 9 predicted proteins | sample ArcOceMetagenome_2_FD_87166 | JGI IMG/M metagenome (GOLD analysis project Ga0115007, IMG submission 87166) | Marine eukaryotic phytoplankton communities from Arctic Ocean - Arctic Ocean ARC135M Metagenome | ecosystem: Environmental > Aquatic > Marine > Oceanic | place: Arctic Ocean | collected... | reverse complement strand
TGCTAAAGGGTGGAGAACCATGTCTCCGTAGTGCTTCGATCACCATAATCAACGACTTCCAGAGAGGTAGATTGCCTCATTTTGTAGCTCCTCCTGAGCTGAAGGAAGATGATGTAGAAGAAAATCAAGGCAATATGGGTGAATCCACAGCTGTGATCGAGGGTGTCAAACAAGAGGCACAAGAACTTTACAAGATCGGAGAGGAGAACACGAAGAGTGACGGAACGGCGGACGGTGAAAGTGATCAAAAAGAAGGAAATGAGACTGGAAGTAGCGGAGTGGTAGCAGATGAACCAGTTGCTATTGCCGAAGGAGAATGGGATGATTAATATGAATATTTATCGGCTGATTTAAAGATTAAGAGAGAATAAACCGCACAATTTAAAATTGTATCAGTATTTTATATTTTCTTTTTTTTTATTGTTTGTCTATATATTCATACTAGTCGTAGTCCCAAACTGCGAGCATGCCGGCACTGTTTCGGGTTTTCGTGAACCCCTTGTCTTTTACCGCATTTTTGATTGTGTCCAAAGAAAATTCAACAGACCTACTTAAATCATTTTTTGAATATGTTATTGTTTATTATTGATTACTGTTCATGTGCAAGAGCGATTCATGAAAAAGAGCGCTGTATCACGAGCAACCATAGTCGAGGTGCAGTTTTTCCCGGAATGAGAAAATTCTCAGAGACAAGCGCTATGGAGGTATTTGAGCAAGTCATCCCTTTACTGTGGAGTTGAACGTCAAAATTTCGTTTGCTTCGATTTTTGGCGGGTTCTTGTCATTTATAAAGTGTCAAAGTTTATCTTTCGGAAAAGCAAATGTTCATAATCCAATTCGCAAGATAAATGTTAGTTTTGGACTGATGGAGAGCGTTTCTTCACCCTGTAGCCCATCAGGCTCAGCTCCTACCGGTAAAACACCAGCACTGAATTCTTCTAGGAGTCAGCACGCTGCGAGAAGTAATAGACATGCCATGGAGGCGTTAGAAAGAGGTAGATTGTTACGACTATCAAAAAGCGAGTCATCATCGCGACCAATAGACGAGAGGAGAGACGACTCTGTTGGTGCAACTAATAATGTCATGGGCAGAACTATGCATCCTCCATCAAATGCAAATGCTGTATTTCCAAACACCGCTAATCGACACAATGATCGTCAATATCTCACTAGGCCCCACCATTTCCCTATGGTCTCGAGCGGACACCCATCACAATGGTATCAAGCACCCCATCCAAACCGGTGGCAGCCTCGAGGAAATCATACAGTCAATCAAAGTAGAATTCTTCCCTGGAATGCGTCTAGAGCAACTCGCGGGTCAGCTGAATACGTACATCATCCTGTTTCCATTCCTCCGACGAATTCCGTATATGGGAATTACCCGAGAAGAGATTCCTCTATTCAAGCAAACCCTTACCCCCTCAAGAGAAATATAGATCGGTTTTCTCACCATAGATCAAGTGTTATAGTTCCAAAAAATATTACAATTCCAAAAGAGTTATCTCCCTCCAGCACTACTGAATCTTCTACAGAAGCAAGTCTCGACAAGCGCACAAGCATTGATGTATCCAATCGATCCGAATCACCCCTTACAAAAAGGGCGAGAGGAGATATGGGTGAAAGTCCCTCGAATATGCTGGACTTACTATGCTCTGCATCTTTACAGCTTGGGGCTCAGCAAGAAAACCCAACTGGCTGCAGTTGTCCAAAGTCTAGATGTATTGCCTTGTATTGCGATTGTTTTAAGGCGGGAGGACGTTGCGACCCTTTGAAATGTACCTGCCTGAATTGTAAGAACACTGTGGTGGAGAGTGGGCCTGGTGGCGCTCGTACGCGGGTAAGTAATAATGGTATGATGCCGACTTGTGTTATACGTTATTTTCTAATGTATAACTATTGTACTTACTTTACTCTGCTGCATTCTTAAAAATAATAATAAACGGAAATAGGCAATCAATGGGATCCTTGCAAGAAACCCCAGAGCTTTTGAGAATGCTGGGAATCCTGGTGGAAAAAAAACGCCTCACGGAGATCAAGCATGCAACTGTCATCGTTCGAGATGTCTGAAGTTATACTGCACTTGTTTTCAGCAATCGAAAGTTTGCGATCCTTCAATTTGTACGTGTGTAGGATGTTTAAATATTAAAGAAGATGTGAGTGGTATGAGACAGCTTGCAATCGAAGTAACGCTAGAAAAACGCCCTGACGCTTTTAAGAAGAAAAGCAAAACAAAGATACTAGGAGCTGGTTGTGCATGCAAAAACAATCAATGCGTCAGAAAATATTGCGAATGTTTCCGTACTGAACTGAAATGTACCAGGAAGTGCTCTTGCAAAGATTGTAAAAACGGTAACAATTAGAGCGTTTTCGAATAAGCTCAAGACATCTATACGGAATAATATGATGTGCAAGGAAAACTCATATATGTTAAATCTAAATCCCTTAGTTAATTTATAATAATTTCTGTTTTCTGTTACAAAGGTGTATCGTAACCCGTTTTGTGTTCTTTTTTTTCGTCGAGTTTTGTAGATGGAGGATGCGAGTGATTTACTCTCCTCCGTCTACCAGTAACGCAAAGAAAGGATCCAAGAACACATGTCTTCGTACCAACACCATCACTTTTATCGTTAGAGTCGTATCCAGTTTTCAAAATCTCAAATGTAATGTGTTTTGGAGCATCGTTTACAAGCAAAGACGCCTCTTTTGCATTTGGATTAAGTCGAAAGTCGACCCTATTGATCGACAGTATGGTGTCCCCTGTCATTAAAGGTGCATTACGAAGCAAGCCCGAGGAACTCACTTTCGTTACTACCAATTTGCCATTCAACGTCGCAAGGTTGATACCAACCTTTTGTCCCTTTCCCCTTGTCACGGTGATCCATATTTTTTGACGCTTCACTTTCATTAAATGCTGTCGCTGTCTGTTACTGTTTTCTTGTCCCTTGGAGCCCCTTTCCATCGAATGAACTTCCCGTCCCCTTTGTTGATCATTCGTGATGGAGCTTTTCATTGACAAAGATTTTCCGTTTACTTCGGCTTCCTCTAAAATAGGCATAGCGACCTGACCTGATCTACTTATCAATTCACTAGAATTTCCAACAGAAGCAAGATCTTTATTCTTCATTGGTACCTCCTTCTGTTCGTATGAGTCCACTGGCACCGCAGATAAATATCTTGATATTTTTTGGTACTCAATGCATACTTCTCCCTGTGAGATTTTTAGCAAGGAAGCTGCCCTCTCTACGTCAGGGTTCTTTCTGAAATCCACATCATTGATCGCCAATATAGCGTCCCCAACTTTAAGATGCGTAGTGCTAACCAAGCTGAGAGGTGTTATCTTTGCGACCGTAAGGAGCCTACCCCATTCAGTATTGACTTCGCGTATTTCAAAGCCAACATCTTCAGTAGAGGAAGCATTCTTGACGATTCTGATACTACTTGATGAATTGTAGCCATAAAGTGAAGCTCCATACGACTCTTCGTCAAATTCTAATTGATCAGTCTTGCTCGAAGGATGAAAAGGAATGGTATTTTTTACTGATTGGGGGCTGTTTCCGACTTGTTCCTGGCGAATCTTATTTTTTTCTTTGAAATTCGAAATATTAAATGTAGCTTCATCTTGAGAACTTATTGTAGTTGTTCCACTCTTCGTTGTTCCGGCTGTACCAGCTGTTCCTGTGCTCGATGGAGTACTGATGATTTTTCTGTCATTAAGAATTATTTCATCTTTTTGAATGACTGGCTCCCTCCTTCCGTCAAGCAGAAAATCGTTCAGACTTTCTTGTCCTTTCTTTGCCACAACTGTGATGCGATTCCCTGATTTTCCCAAAGCTGCATATGCATTGACAACATCTACATTTTCGTGAAGACTAACGTTGTTGATTGACAAGATGATATCTCCTATTCGAAGAGGGGTTTTTGCGAACGGACTTGAGGGAATAATATCTGAAACGAAAAGAACACGACCATTTGAGGTTTCCTTTATACCCATACGAAGCCCCGGCTCGTCTGAATGGTTCATTTCCTTCACGTTAACGACAATTGCTCCGGACAATTTCCAGCTCTCGTTGATCAGAATAGAGACCGGTTCTGTGATTTCTGAATTTTCAGAAACGAGCAATCCGTCTCCGATCATTTTTTCTCTTCTTGACAATTTGTTGAATGTTGCTTCCGAGCTCTCGTTGCCCTCTTTACTAGTATCTAAACTATCGTTGATCGTTTCCGTTCCCTCAATCAAAGCTGAAGTAGAACTTATATTGCGTTTGAAAGAGTTCGGTTGGTTTTTGTCGTACACGAATGATGAAATGTCTTTCGTCATGCTTGAAATAGACGTTTCCGTAGCAGATTGATAATCGTCCATCTCGAACTTTTTCTGTATCACAATTGTAACCCTATTGGTTGCTGCAGTTACAATGTCTAAAGTATCAAACGAGAAGAAGCAAATTGAGTTCATATAATTTCCACGCGAAGTATACCATATAACACCTACTCTTATCTGTCATCGATATAATAATTCGGGACATAAATACTTACCTGATGCTCTCTGTGGTGACGGGTCTTCGACCATGCTTTCGCTGTTGATCGAGATTACAATATCACCCACTTCGATTCCACTATCTGCAAACTTTCCATTTGGTGCGATCAATGAAATAACAAGTCGATTCCCAAAGTCAAACTTTTCAAGTCCAACATAGATCCCAATCTTATCACTTTGAGATTTCTTGTATACCGTCACCGAGTGTATGTGTGGGGCATAATCGCAATGATCTTCGTCAAGATATGATATGCCATTGCTGATGTCAGGGGAAGAATTATGATTAACCTTTGTGTCTTGGAGCTGACCCAGAATCTCGTCGAGGTAGTTATTTTTATATGGCGTTGTCACGTCTTGAAAGATACTCGATTCTTCCCCAGAGCAGCTTCTACTGGAAATTTTTTGCTCAACGGCGTGAAAACGTGTAAAGTTTCTATCATCGTCACCAATCTCGCTCACCACAGACTCTACCGGCTCTGAGAAGGCCACATGTTTGACAGTATTACCGATATTTGATCGAGCACGTGTTGGTCGATGTGGGATGAAAGGGTTCGTTGTTAAAAACATCTTAGTTTGCGATTGGTTCGAGGGTTGAAAAGAACGTGGGGGTGTTCCTCCTGCAAACAAAGAAGGCAGCTTTTTCTTCTCTTGATGTTGAATATTCTTGAAACAACGATAACTCCCCTCACTAGCAGTATCAAAAGAAGGTTGAAAAGAACGTGGGGGTGTCCCTTCTGCATGCATAATAGAAGAAAGCCGTATCTTCTCTTGATGTTGAACATTCTGGAAACAACGATAACTCCCCTCACTAGCAGTATCAAAAGAAGGATTCGTTGTCAATAATTGGGTTTGTGCAAGACGTTGCCGCCGCAATCGGTTGGCTGCTGCACCTTCAGAAAGATCATTGTGATCGGAATGGCTGGATAACGAGTTACTGCTTTCGAAGGAATTGGCTTGTTTCAGTGAGGGGATGTCACTAGACGTAAATTCATTACAGCCATACTGATTGATAATATCTCTCCTACTACTAGTAAGTCCATAGAGATTGTGATTTTGTCCGTTATCGTCTATTTCTTCTTGTTTTCTTATCCAGGTCCCATCTTCTTGAATTAAAAGATTACGAACAGTAACAGAGCCATCGGGATTAATCATCTCTGATACTTTGTATTTGTTCGAAATGACTTTTGAAACCTCGGAATAGTGATCCGTCTGGAGACTTATGGCGCTATCGTCGGCATCAAGGGAGTAGTTTTCGACCGTAGCATCTTCGTCATCGTATATACTTAAAAATCGGTTGACAAATCCAGCTCTACTAGTAGTAGATGATTGAAGCTTTGTTGTTGACATTGCGTAGAATATTTTGATCCCGAGGGTGACGCTGGCTGATTGTATAACTTTTTTATTTTAGTTTAACAGAGCAAGGCATTCAACGACCTTCAGTCCTACAGTATTAATACAACTTGATAGTGGTCATGTATGTGTAAGCAAAAGAATGAGGCACTTGCTAGTTTTTGGTTGGCCTTGTTGACTATATTTCTTGTTGGCCACACGCTTCCCTGGAAATCGATAAAGAAGGTGATTACAATCAATCAATTCGTGTAGAAATAAATTTCAATTTCAATTTTCGATACTATGAATGGGCCGATACAAACTTGCATAGCCAAGTTTTTGGTTGGCCTTGTTGATATCATGTACACTCAATTAAATGTATATTTCTCACACTTCATCGGAATTCGACAAGAAAACATAGTGTGTTACAATCAATTTGTGGCGAGAAAATTTCAATATCAATTTTTCCATACAAAACTGTGATAACTCGCGGCAAATTATGATTAAATAGAAAGGAATACTGGTCAATTAACGCTCGAGTCGTTCGAGTCGAGTCGAATACGCTCTAAAAAGAAAAAAATAGTAGAAAAATACATCGACTTGTACCATTGTATCTACTGTACGTATATCAATTTTTTTATAGTTTGAAAGTTAGCAGATATTAAACTTTTATCAGTTCTTCAGGACCGTATCTCTTTGATGATGGTAAACATTCTGCTTTATATATATTTATATATATATGTGCTGAATGAAACAATCACCACTACAAGTCACAAGAATAAGAGGTTCATGTTGATTGTTAGTTGCAACCACCATGTATGTATTGGATGTAGGTAATTATTCATTATTTTCAGTTAGGAATTAAGCACTTCCTATGTAATATATTGGTGTAATATATTAGCCTGTCTTTGATCCAAACTGATCACTCACAACAATATTACTGAAGATGGTTCGCATATTTCCAAGCCTTTGGGGGAGGGAACTCATAGCAGCGGGAGCTAGCTAGCTAGCTAGCTAGCTGCTTCTAACATCATCATTCGTCATCATCACATTGAAGGTTGGGGGGAGCATCAGTCAACCCCAACAAAAACAATCAGTTGAATCTGCTTTAATTATCCTGTGATATATCTTGGCAATTATTTGAATTAGATGAAACTGTTATGACACATGTCACTAATGGGATACCAAATAGATGATGTCTGATTGAAGATGAAAAATCTTCAATTATGAGCATCATCTCACCCAGTCACATGCTACAGTACCGTATATGCAAGATTATAAATGAAGGTACTAAGCATCAACTGCTGTTGGTCACAAAATTTATTCTTTTTTCAATTGAAATGACAATCCAAACTTTACAATTTATTATCTCAATAACAATGACTGTCTAATCTGTTCAAAAGTTTACTACATACAAACAAAAAACTAACTAACTAGTATTGCGATCCTTTTATCTGACAAAAAGAGAATGGGATCATTCGTTGCAATGAGGGCACCATATACATCCACAATCGTCACCATGAAAAGGGGCTGTGTCACCGTCATCGTCACCGTCACCGTCACCGTCAGCGTCATCGTCATCGCCATCATCGTCATCATCGTCATCGTCAACGTCACCGTCTTCTTCTTTTTCTCCTACTTCTCCATCTGGAACTCTCTTTGGAACTCCCTTTGGAACATCATCAGGTTTGATTGCCTTAAGTGTATCATAGTCCACAGATGATGCACTACTCTCAGAGGCATCGGGATCCGTACGTAAGACCACGACTGTAATTCTTATATCATCCTTCAAGATCATTTTCAATTCATTTGCATTCTTAAATTCGTGACTGTCTTTTCCATTCAACTCCAAAATTTTGTCGCCTGCAATCACTGGTGTCCTGGCAAATAGGCCGCCTGAAGGAACCTTTCTAACGTAGTACTTGCCATTCCTATCTTCAACTTTTAGACCAGGATCCTGTTTTGGGTTACTTTTGCCAACGGTTACTGTAATGACATCACCGGGAGAGAACATGTCGGCTGGGGTAAGCTTCTTACCATCTGAATTGGTAGTCGGTCTTCCTTTGTCGTCAAATTGTTGCTGCCCACCTCCAGGTGCGCTGGGGCTGTCGGCGTCATTCATTTTTTTCAGCTTTTCTGCTCCAGTCTTTTCTTCGTCCTATGACAAACAAATAATATAATAATATGGAACAAGTAATTGTAATTTAGTCATCATTCATTCCTCTTCACATCTCATTCAGAATTTCACACTGATGATCAATAATTGCAAATTTTTCTACTTACTCCTACCTCCACGTCGAGAGCGGATTCACAGTTTTCGCATGTATATTCGCCGTTATCGTTTGGTTCAGGATCGATATTTTCATGTTGACAGCTTTCGCATTCATATTTGATCTTTTCAGGTAAAATACAACCACATTCTTCACAAACACGGTCCCCGTCTTCATCTGGTTCAGGATTAATCATTTTGTGGGCGCAGTCGGGACATTCATAGATATCTTCTTTAGGATTAGTTTCATTCTAAAACGTCGTTATGAAAAGAGAGAGAGAAAAATGAAGAATTAAAAAGAAGATAGGCTATGACAATGGTGACAGGAGAAGGGAAAAAAGAACAGGTTATGTGGGTAGTACAGATAGACATGAGGCGAAAAATTCGTACCTCTTTGATTGTAGGCGTATCTTCTGGAATACAATGTCCACACTCTTGGCATACAAAATCGCCTTCCTCGTCCCTTTCTAAATTTATATTGTCGTGGCTGCAATGTGCACATGTATGAATGACATCAGTGTCATCCGGAATTACATGTCCACACTCTTGACATACTAAATCGTCATCTTCATCCTTTTCTAGGTTTCTATTTTCGTGGTTACAATTCACACAAGTATGGATGATATCATTCTCGGATGGAGGTGGCTCTATTACATACCCGCATTCTTCGCATACAAGATCTCCATCTTCATCGACGGCTAGATCAATATTGTCATGACCACAGTCAGTGCAATTGTATATCTAAAGATTCGGATTATATATCAGAAAAACAAACGTTTTAGTATCAATCGAGAATACACAAAAAAATGAAGCAGCATAGATCTTCTTCTTCTCTATATAGACCAAATCGAATAATGAATACTCTCTCGTACTTACTATTGGTTCTGTTTCTGTATCTTCTTTTTCTTCGACCAGCATATTTTTGGCTGTAGGTGCAAGTGCCATGGCTGTAGGTGCAAGTGCAAGTGCCGCCGCTTGATTTGACTGCGGTTTCTTCCTACTTCGGTCGTATTCTTCGTAATCCTCCTCTTCGTCATCGTCGTCGTCATCATCATCGTCGTCGTCATCGTCTTTTTGAATTCCATCATATTCGTCAAGTTTATCTTTGGGAACAACAACAATTCTTATCGACTCAATCAAATCATTAGCATCATCCTCGTCAAGAAATTCATCTGATGGAATCCCATTAATCCCAACAATTTGATCGCCTGGATTAACACGAGCTCTAGATGGTGCATTTTCCAAGTAGTAAACGCCATCATCTACCGATACAGTATATCCTGACTTTTTCTTGGAATTTCGTTTTACAATACAACTTTTGGTCAATTCTTCTTTCGACATGTTCAATATATGATATGTTTCGATGATAGTTATATATATTCGTCTACTCGAGTGGCGATTGGTATTTATTTCCTACAATGTTTAGATACATTTAATGTTCAATGTAAAGATCATTATGTGTTTTGTGATTTTTTGTTCTGAACTTCGACAATTTATTGGAATTTTCTTGGGGTTTTAGGTTGACAAGTGCTGACAAGATTAGTTAGTCATATGCCTCCATATGCGATTGATGCCTGATTTGTTTCTCCAAATGTTTCATTTTAAAAAATTCTTGTTATTAACCATATATAGATTGAAGATATTAGAAGATGGCACACTACAATGTACTAGTTCATGTGTCTGACTCTATCTATTAGTGAGAGACAAACTACTAATACTGTAGGCTCATTTGATAGTTTATTATCATGACTAGCTGCTGCTTACAAGTCATGTCACAAGAAAACCCAAATTATTAGAGAACAACACTGTTGACTATACCCCTCTCAATGTGTCTTCATCATTACCAACAAATACAAATACAACTACAGGTACAAATACAAATACAGCACCATCATTATCAGAAGATGGAGGCACTAATGGTGCGGCTATTCTTAGTGTCACACTCAAAAGAGACACAAAGATCAACTTCAAGTAATATTGGATAGGAATACGAATGCCGTTGTTCTGTCTAGTCTCCTTTTGCAAAAAACAAAACCCAGCTTTGTTCAATACATAACAAAACTATATTTTAAACTGAGAGAGAGATAGCTATATGATGTTGTTTCTATTCTAATTGAATAATAGGTACTGCTGCCGTTTATGTCTGTATACACGGTATTAGTATGTTTTTGTGTACTGTAGTAGAGTATTTCATTATATGATCATACGTTCAACGTTGTTTTGGGTATATCATAGTGATTTTTTTTGTATGAATAATTTTGTCGATATACGTAACGTTAAAAAATTAGTATACAATCAGCCGTTTTTTTTTTAAATAATTAAATAAGTCTATTCTTTCTTTAGAGTTTTACCACGACCAGTAACAGTAACAGGAATAATCTCATTTCCCTTATGTTGTAAGCTGATGATTGATGGGAAGTTTTCTTCGCTATCGAATTTGATATTCCAGGCATTGCCACACCCAAATAGAAACTTTGACTTTTACCAAATAATCCTCTAATGAAATCATAGACATGTTGATCAGCATCACCTGAATATCCAATAGTGTCAAGGAGTTCGGCCTTCAACTTTCTCTTCAAAGTACACGACTCTAGAACTACTGCAACCACACTATTTGCTTCCCAAACAACATCTCTCAACTGAATAGCCCCTTTTTTACTTTTACTAGCTGTCACAAGAGTGTCGGACCAAAGTAGATTGTTTTTGATTTTCCCCTCACCATGAAATTGAAACTACCTGACGACAATATGTGGTTGATGGAATCCTGACAAACTTGATGTGTATTATTATCTTGATCAGTCCCTTCCTGTACTACATTTCTCCGGGCTGACTGGAATTTCTTGTATGTATATTTTTCAAGTGCATTATTCGTGATGAGTCGCAATTTACCAAACAAGCAACTAGCCTGCCCTGGATGAGGTCATCTCTACGAAACCCCCACAATAACATAATGGTGTAACCATACCGACAGAAAGAACCGAGTGATTTTACTCCCGGTAGCATGGCTTCCATCAAAGTTTGAATATGTATCATGCTGAGACCAACATCTTTACAGATTTTCAAAAAAATATTACAGAACTCTTCATTTTCGAAACGGACATCCCAAGTACGTTGTCCTTCAGCTAGGTGACGATTTGAAGCACGAGATTCCATGGTATCATATACTTCAGGATTTGTAGCTCTTAGGTGTAGTAAAATGTCCATCACTTGAAAGGATAGCATAGCCAAAGGTTTATATGTTTCAGACTCAAGCCATTTCTTAGCAACTATAAGAAAACATGATAAATCAGCAGCAGCGTATTCATCATATTTCTGTAGAAGATCGTGACGAATATCATCGTTAGGGTCGGGGTCTGCACTAGGGACAGCGTTAGGCCTATGGTCGGCGCTAGGGTCTGAGGTATGGTTGATATCAACTTCTGGAGGTTTCACCAACCTGGAGACCTTGCTTTTATCTTTGGTCCATGCTAAACTCTTTTCTTGTGCTTCACTTAATGATAAGTCGACAGTTAATGTTTTCTTTTTCTCTTTGGCAGAGTTGTACAATTGCTTCTCATTTGTGTCTATATTATCATCAAATTTGGCATTAGTTAATCCTATAGGTACTGTGGAGGATAAAGGAAATGTTGGTGGTACTTTATACATGAGTTCAAGAAACCATTTTTACTACCTTGATGCTTTGCATTGACTGCCTCGACTTGTTGGGTTCGTTGCAGTTGTTGGAGTTCGCGCCTCGCTGTTGCTTCGCGCTTCGCTGCTGCTTCATTCTCCTTTGCAATAACTGCCTTGACTGCCTCAACTTGTTGGAGTTTGCGCTTCGCTGCTGCTTCGCGCTTCGCTGCTATTTCATTCTCCTTTGCATTGACTGCATTGACTGCCTTGACTGCCTTGACTTGTTGGGCTCGTTGGAGTTGTTCGAGTTTGCGCTTCGCTGTTGCTTCGCACTTCGCTGCTGCTTCATTCTCCTTTGCTTTTCGGTAATCGTTTGATATAAACTTTTTGAATCGGACACTGTGCCAGCGATTCTTGATGTGATTTTCTGACCTAGTTGAATTAAAATACTTTGTAGAGATATCAACCCATCTCTTCCCGAGCTTCTTGTGACCTTCCCATAGTAACAAGTCATCTTCACGACTGAAAGGAAGATGATTAATATTTGGATTCAAGTGGTTGACCCATCGTTCCCGAATTTGATTCCCTACTCGACCAGGTAGGCGTTTAGCAAGATCAGACCATTCTGTAAAGGGCTGCTTTGAAGAATCTGTAACAGCATCAACAATGATAGAATCATCTTGTTCAGTCCACTGCCCTTTACTATCACGTGGTGCTTTCTTCTCTGCCATCCCCTTTTTTTTGTAGAACGTCTTTTTTTTCTTAGTCCTAAGCTTTGCTGATGATGCTGATGATGATGCCGCATCGATTAGTGTTAGCGCAGACACTGAAGGTCTTCTTCTCTTCTTATTACTACTACTACTATCATTGTCCAGCGGCTCTGGATTTGGATTCGGATTTGGATTTGTATACAGTGTTTGTGGTAAGATCGATTCGAAATTGTAGTTGTCCTGCATCATTGTACAGAATGGCGGTGATATTAGCAATACTACAATTTCGGTAGTAGCTACAGTGATTAGTGGAATGAATGCGATGACAACGAAACAGAGTAACAATTTTT
>Ga0115007_10002005_pt1 | contig 12805 bp, 9 predicted proteins | sample ArcOceMetagenome_2_FD_87166 | JGI IMG/M metagenome (GOLD analysis project Ga0115007, IMG submission 87166) | Marine eukaryotic phytoplankton communities from Arctic Ocean - Arctic Ocean ARC135M Metagenome | ecosystem: Environmental > Aquatic > Marine > Oceanic | place: Arctic Ocean | collected... | reverse complement strand
GCCGCTGGGTGGACCATCATCTCCATTATTACCCTCACATTAAACTATAATGGTTTATTTTAATTCATTCCATTATTCTATTGTCATGGTTGTTCGAATACAAGTACAAGCTGTTATTGTTGTTGTACAAGTACATGTAATGGGTATTACTAGTACATTGCGCGCGTTAAAATATCGCTGTTTAGTACAAGTACTCTAAAATAACTTGAATTATTAACGGAAGACCTAGATTCTTCCACCATAGCCTAGTGTTTGCGACCACTAATAGTTATCGAAAGAGGTCTCGGGTTTGAGTCCTTCTGTAATCTCAGTTTTGCCTCAAAAGCCTCTATTTAGCTAGTATTACCTACCGGTAGCAGGACAAGTACTTTCCTTTTTTTTGATTTTTTTTTAGAAAATTAGCGCGTAGTTTCACTAGTTAAAAAAACAGCTGCGCACCTCAAAAACCTTATAGCTTGAATCCTGTTAACAGTACTCACATTAGATAGCATCAAATTAACGTCAAGGAATGAAGAGGCAGCTAACTGCGACCATTTGCCCAAACAACAGAACAAATAAGAAATATCCTTATCCTATGGATAGAGACACTGTTTCGTATTCTAAACTCGTGTCATGGGAGAAAAGGTTGCTAGTAAGTCAATTAGTTTCTTCACTGATTTTGCGCTCCTCTGCCAATTTTTCCTTGTATACATGAATTGTAGTGGCATACCATCATAAAATATATGTGGTGTTGTTGCCCTTTGAATGTAAACATTTTGCCAGATCAATGTTACAATCATTTTACCTTTTTAGTTAGCACACCTGCTGGGAACCATCACTATGATCCAATTAAAATACCACTACTGGGTTTGTAGGTACACCTGCTGCAACAAGGATGATTCATTTATCCCTGATTCTATTTTCTGCGTGTATACATTGACAATCACCACTGTTACAAGCACCTTCAGTTTCTCTTATCAGCACTTGAACTCGGTCATTCCCTAGTTACTCGTGTCCTACTCCTACACAACCTACTCAACATCAAGATGATGGAAACAATCATTTATATGCCAGTTGTCACTCCATTACACTTTAATATGTACAGCAACAATGTCCATTCAGACCAAATTACCTCATGTAAATTCTTTTTTTTTGTCATACCGTATTGCCAGTTCAATTAGAAGGCAAAATAACATCACATTATAACAAACTTGGTATGTAGTTAACATAATAAGTCAGTCTTATAATAAATTAATTGTTCCATTTGCCGCTAGATTCTATATCATTGTTTCTGCAACATTATCTTTTTCTTTCTATTTTTTTGTACAATATATAATAATAAATAATATGATACACACTACAATAGTGATAAACAACTACTAATAACAGTAGATAGTGGCAAACAGAACAGAAGTAGGAAGGCAAAGTACTCCCTCTTCAAAAGCAACTCAACATCAATCACTCTCATTCTAGTATTGAGCATGATACCACACGCATAGCTAACTACTAGATGAATGCTGGTGTTGGCTAAAAAAGCATGCATTACAAACGCACCAAATTTAATGATGGAGAAGTATCAACACAAATGGCTCATCTCATCATTTCTTGTAATCCCATCGAGCACCACTACCACTTTTCTCCCCAGTACCTCTTACTATCATCAGCATTGGTTGATGAACTCGTCGAATATAGTCCCTCCCTCTTTCGTTTATTAAAAGCAAGTTCTTGATAGTAGAGACCTCTAGCAGTGAGAGTAGAAGCCGGTGTTTGAGGAGTACCGGCATGTACTCCTCCAGGACCATGTGCACCGTGTATTGGTGTAAACGGTTGGTTCTTAGCATCAGCTTGAGTACTTCGCCCGTCACCTGAAGTAGTAGATATCAGGTCCTTAGTAGCACTTGGTGGAGCTCCACAGGCTCTCTGCCTCATATCATCGCCTTGTTGAAATGAAGTAGGGAGTGAGTCAAATTGTTTATGCAGTCCTTCAATTCCATTGGATCCCTACCAGGATGGTACTTCTTGTAAAGAGAACAATAAATTTTGTAAGAATTATTGGTATTCATATTGAAGAATCAAACGGTAAGCTTCGGTCCCCATCCATGCAAATGAGACTCAGTTGATAGATCATACTTAGCTTCAGTACCATTGCCCTTGTCAATCTTGTGGTAGGTATTACAGTAGGACTTCTGTTGCTCAGGACAGTCGACACCACTGAACTCCCACTCTCTCTTCTTGGTGAGCAGGTTTCTTTTCTTCCTTCTCATCCCTCCTTTTAGAATAGCAGGAGAATGAAAATTAGAAAGGGTCTTGACAAAGTTGTTGTCACCCCGAACAGCATAGGACAGTGGCTTGGTGTTGTGTTGATACAGGAGAGACTCATGAGTGTTAATTTCAATCTCTTTTGCCTTACATGCAGCCTTCCCTAAAGGACTGGCACCACATCAATCGGTTTGATATGTACCAACCATATCAATCTTCCACTCTTCCCTACCTACTTGACACATGACATCACTCATGTAAGCAGAATCCATGACAACATAATGAACCTTTATTCTTGAAAGGATCAAGCATGAAATCATACAAGGACACCATCTTGAGTTTTAGTAACAGTATGCTCATTCCTTCTGTTGATATCTTCATCAGATTTACCACCATAAGTCCTAGCAAATAACTTGTAAGAGCTCAGAGGTCCTTCAGTGACACAGTACAGACAGTATGTAGTGTAGCCCCGGTTCGAATTGGTTTTGGTTCAGGACCAACTGTCATTACAGAATGATACCAACCGGCAACTTGACTTTCATCAGTAGTAATCCACTTCCCAAAGTCAACAATAGCTTGCCACCGCTTCATAAGAGGGAATGAAGAAAGGAAGTTTAGATTCGAATCGAATTGAATAATAACAACAACAACAACAACAATATATTACATACCTTATTATATCCATCTTCCAATCGACCATGCTTCAATCGATGGGATGCAGTCGATGCATCAGCTTCAATCTTAACATCAGCATATTCATCATCCCAATCCCCATCACACTACTAATCATCACTGTAGTGTAGGCATGAAGTTAAATCTTCTAGTGCACCTTTGGTCATGGCTGCTTGAATCGATGGAACAGCATCAAAGACTTCTCTTGTTGAAAATATTTGTTCAATCAATCAACCACCAGTAAGCATTTTACCAAGACAAGCTCCATAGAAGCTTGCAACATGATCACCTGTAATCACTTTGTCTCCAGTGTAGTACCTGGGCTTGTATCCATCTTCATTAACTCTCTTCTTCGTATAGTTTCTCATTCATCCTTGCAGCTTGAAATTCAAATAAAGTTTGATCATCATTCTTAATTCTCACCAAACTTTGGAAGATCCCATTGAAAGACCTTCTCATATCGAATCTCTCCAGAAGCATCCTTCAATGTAGCAATCTCTTCATCTGTTATATTAACAGTAAACTCTTCATTTTCACCCCAAAATTCAATCGGTTCAATCGGATGTCCATCTCCTTCTTCAATATTAACTTCACTCCATTCATCGGTTGGTGTTAGTTTATATTTAATACCATCAATCGAATATGCATCATCACCTACCAAAACAACCTGGAATGGAAGCTGGTATTCACTGAATGTGGAGGAATCCTTGTTCAAATATTCACAAACAGCGTCATAAGCTAAAAGATACAACTCATCATCATCTTGAGTGTCTAATAAAATATTCCATTTTTGATAATTTTCATCGAATGAAACAATCTTACCATCATTCAGGTTAAATGTACTATAACCAACCCACCAGTTATCAGGTACCCAAATAGACAGTCCTTTTAACAGGATTCAGGCTATAAGGTGTTTGTTGGTATTTTTCACTAGTAAAAAGCAGGTGTTCATATAAAAAAAGGAAAAAAAATGAAAAACTTTGAAAGATGATAATATTAAAAATAATTAGACAAAAACATACAAATTTTGCCCTGTGTGGGGATCAAACCAACGTCCATCACATCAGACTGGTAGAACCATTACACCACGTCTACTTCAAGCCATTCTTCGTTTGTTGCATTGAATCACATTTGATTACCACCTACACTACAAAAACACAAACAAGAAGCATCAGTGTAGTTTTTACAAAAAACTAATCCATGTTGTTGTTGAGAATGATTGTCTGGGCTAGCCATCAGGAGTGACAACATAACATGACATGACAACCAAGTTTAAAAAATTACTGATTGTGTGTACTATGATTTACTAGTAGCATGCTTATGCATACTCTGGTCCAGTTGACTTCAATTTTGTGTTGGCAGAAATTTTACATCATAACAAAAAAATATTTTGGTTTTCTTTGGCTTTGCCGGCCTACTCTCGTCATTTTAAATCGAGGGATCGTGAGAACGCAAGTCTGCCCGTACAAAAATACACGTGCGTGCGGTATGAGTGCTACAAATAGTTGGCTACGGCCACAGTGCAAAAGCTACAAGAAGTACAAAAAAAGTAGTGTCGGCTTGTTCGGAATGATACGGAGTAAAATCATACCTTATAAACACATTCCTGCATACCGTCTCTTGTACCGCTCTTTTTCGCTCACGGACACTACGAGAAGCAATTTTATATCAAAATTCAAACTTTGAAAAATTTAACTTTTAAGAAGAAGAGAAAAGAAGGAGACCCTCATCTTTCATTGAATTTCATTGCTTACGAATGAATCCGAATCCGAATCCGAATCTGAATCAATCTAGTTCAGACCCCAATCAAGTCAATTCAAATCTAGTTCTCAGCAGTTAAGAGGCAGGCCACGAACATTCATAACGAGCGATTTTAAACTAAACTAAACAAAACAAAACAAAATCAAACCGAAAAATAAATAATAGTAGGTGAAAAGCAATAAAAATATATATAATGAAGCAAGGATTATTTCCTCCGACGAATACGAATACTACCGGTCTGAATCTACCTACTTTATTATCTACTACTACTACAAGTACTACAAGTACTACAAGTACTACAAATTGTACTTCTGCTGCATCTGCTGATGATGTTGACATTTCGATGGATGATTCTCACGCATCTGCTATGTCAGGAATGACAACCGAATCGCATAATACAAATAATACATCGATGTTATCTCTTCCATCTCCTCCTCGTACTCAACGAAGGAAACAACAACGAAATAATACTAATATGGCAGTACGGTCTTTAACTATGAATACTCATAATAATAATAACAATAACAATAACAATAACAATAATATTACCGTACGTAATCGACTCTTTGAAGACGACGAAGATGATGATGATGCAACGAAACACGACAACAACAACAACAACAGCAGCAACAGCAACAGCAACAGCAACAGCAACAACAACCACCACATAAGTCGACATCATGGCGGTCGCGGTAAAACACCTTCTATATTGAAACCAATCGATTTAAATTTAGATTTTGCCGAATCGGAACCAACAGCGTCAGCAGTAGGCCTATCATCAGCTTTTGATGATGGGTCTACTCCTCCCCGTTTAAGTAGAAGAACATCAACATTAACGCCTCATCCACCTTCTCGTCCATTATTCACCGCCCGTAAAAAGCGATCAGCGGAACAACATGATTTATACGGTAAAGAATGGAACTGTAACAACAACAACAACAATAATATTGATGATGATGCTTTTTCTGCTATGGAGAGTCCTGTTGATATGTATACATCACCACGAATCTCTTCTCCGTCATCACCATCGCACAACAGTAGAACTACTACTGGACCTGGTGGTGGTAATGGTAATACTCCTTGTAATAGTAATTACAGTAATAAAAGTCATAATAGCAGTACAAGCAGTGGTCGTATGTCAATTCATCGCGGATCACCATTTTTGTATGGAGGAAAACAACGGACAAATAATAATACACCAAATATGCTACAACCACATAAGTCTCCTTCATCATTTCAAACATTGGATGGACGGACGGTTCAATCGAAGAATCCATTCTCACCTATGATCTTTGATGTATCACTTACTCCAACACAAAAGAATCATCATCATCTTCATCTATCGTCGAGGAATAATTCACCTGCTGTTCCTCCCATGCTTGTAAATGATTCTTTAAGTTTCCCACTTTCATCTTTAAGTGGTTGTGGTGATGATAACGATAATGATAATAATAACGGTGATGATGGTTGTGGAAATAACAATAATAATAATAATGGATCATCCTCATTCGGATCCGGATCCGGTGGTACTACTGGAAAAGGAGGAGGAGGAGGACCACGTCGAGGATCTCATTTAGTATTACGACATAAATTACAGAAGAGATCAAGCAGTCCAGCAAACTCTAATGGTGTTGGTGTTGGTATTACTGGTCATACTGGTATTCAACATCATCATCATTTACATCAACCGATTGCTGCTGCTTCTGCTGCTTCAGCTTCTGCAAATAACAACAACATGGGTATTGGCATTGGTATGGGTGGTTTGATGCCACCTCCTCTTCCCTCTAAAGATATTACCATTAATAAAAACATTAAAGATAATAACAGCAACATCAATAACAATAATAATAACAATAACAGTACAACCAGGGACCCACTTGAACAAAGAGCTTCATTGTACACACGGGATGGGTATCCCGAAAAGAAAGGTCGGTATTCCTTTACTGGATCTCCAATCAAGGAGCAAGTTGAACCAACGTCTGCTGCTGCTGCGTCGTCGTCAAGCTATACCTATATAGCAGTAGCAGCTGCTGCTCAGACTAACCTTACCGCGACTGGTTCAAGTTCAGTATTATCGACAACATCATCGATAAACACCGAAATGATGAGTATTAAATCCAAACCATCATACGAAATGAATGAAGAAGATGATGATGTAAAAGAAGTAGTAGATACAAGTGCTTGTACTGAAGATGATGTTACTGTTACCAGTACCACCCAAGAAGACTTTTGTACGAATATTCATAAAATTCGAAGACGATGTAAAGACGATGATGTAGTTGCAGCTGCTGCTCAGGGAGAATCTTCTTGGAAACGCAATGGAATGTACATACAAACCAACAACGACAGTAATAATAATAATAATAACTACTACAGCAACAACAACGCGAATAGTAACGATGATAATAACAATAATAATGATGATGATTGGGGGTACTACAACAACAACAACAACGATCGGAACAACAACAATAGCAAAACCTATTACTACAACAAACAAAAAAGCAATCATCAAGATGATAGTATCAGTCCCACTGATGTTCTTAATTTTCCATTATTCCGAGCATCTCCATCCAATACATCGGATGTACCACCAGCACCGTCCAAACCGATCCGACGACCACCATCGAGACGGTATACACCCATTCGGAAACAAACCGGACCACCACCAACACCTTTGCCTTCTGTACGTAATTCAAGATCCTTTGAGGAAGAAGATACTGCATTCTTAGGCCGTCGTAACGGAAACGAGGATGATAACGATGATGACAGTAGTGATGACGATGATAATGGAGACGATCGCATTACTAATGTTGCCCAACGCCGTCGCCGGCGTCTTCGACCTAAGTCTGGTGGGATGGACTATCTCAATTTAAGTCCCGGAATAGGTGGTGCTGGTGGAGAACAAACTGTTGGTCCACCTCCATCAAGATTTTATTCCGATTTTGATGTTATCGCCGAACTCGGTAGTGGTAGTTTCGGGAATGTCTTCCAGGCACTATCTCGACTTGATGGTTGTATGTATGCTATTAAGGTCGCGCATCGTGTTGCCAGAGGGGAATCCGATAAGGATCGTATGCTCAAGGAAGTTTATGCATTGGCCGCTCTTAGTGACCAAGCCGATACAGCTACTTTTCATATTGTACGATACCATCAAGCATGGATGGAAGAGCAACGATTGTACATCCAAACTGAATTGTGTACCACAACCTTGCAGGCGGAAATGGAACAGGTTGCACCAATGCAATTGCCACTTCCAACTCGATACAAGTGTATGCGAGAAATTTTGCTAGCGTTAGAATTCATTCATAAGAATGGGATGGTACATTTGGATATCAAACCCGAAAACATATTTGTAAGTTCATAAATTAAAATTATAATCGGAAAGAGAAAAAAGAAGAGAGGACATTTGTTTGTTGTTTGTTATTACTGTTCGTTGCATTACACCTCCGTGGTCAAAAATAACTTACACTTATCATATTTGTCTGATGGCTCTAATGACTTTGACTCAATTATTATAGCTGAAAAATGATCAGTTCAAGTTGGGGGATTTTGGATTGGTTTCGAAAGTTTCTTCACATGATGTAGAAGAGGGCGATTCGCGCTACATGTCTATGGAGTTATTGTCAGGAGATCACGCCGATCTAACCAAGAGTGACATTTTTTCGTTGGGAATTACCATGTATGAACTTTGTTTGGGTAGAAGCAAGGCCTTGCCATCGAACGGACCCGAATGGCAATCATTGCGATCAGGACATATCATTCCACCTTTAAATACCCCTGATGATTTACTACAAATTATCAAGAATATGATGAATCCAACCTACCAAGAACGACCATGCGCCACTGATCTGCTTAAGTTTCCTGAACTCTTGAGTGACGAACAAAAAATGCTATTCAGAGAACGGGAAAAAGTGGTCCAAGCGAATCAAGCCCTTGCAGCTCAGTCTAAAAATATGATGACATTGTTCCCTCCAGTCCCAAGACCTGGAGCGCTTGTTCGTAGAAATACTTGGTCAGCTTTTAACTAAACCTAAGCTTTCGACAATGAATAAATGAGATTGAAAATGCGCACTTACCACCAAATTTTGGAACAACTAACTGTGAAGATATAGGATGGAAATTTCTAGTATCTTTAAATTTTTTAATACAATTTTAACGCGCCATCCATCTATTTATTATTAGTGTCTACCTATTACTTTAATTCAATCACTTGATTCCTCCTCTTTAGGTAGACAGTTCGATAGTACCACGCTCTTCATTACCGCATATGGAGCTGGTCTTTGTGTCCAAGCCTCAAATTGACCAACACCCTGTTCCCAGAGCATTTCAGAGCCTCTTACAACTTGACAACCGGCTTCTTCAGATTGCATAAGTAATTTTGTGAAATATGGTTTGTAATTTACATCAAATACAACAGGTTTCTTTCCCAAGATCCATTCTGGTAAGACGAATTCAGCTCCAGCTGGTAAAGTACTGATAACAACCATAATCGATGCACCTTGTGGCAAGGCGTCCCCGAGACTCTTTTCTATTGTGTTTTCACTTAGTTCTTCGTCGAGGCTGTTGATAACTATTCCACCAAAGGAATCGGCAAGGTCCTGTGCTTTTTCTGGAGTTCGATTGTAGTAGATACGCTTGAGACCGAGTTTAGATGCGGCATAGGCTGCTGCCCGTGCTGTGCCACCACCACCTAGAATCAACGCATAGCCATGCGAGTCTTCGTCTTCAGTTCGTACACCAAGTTTTCGCTCCAACGGGTTAAATATTCCTTTCCAATCCGTATTATCCCCGTAGATAACCCGTCCCATTTTCTCGGCACCTTCTACGATCTTGTCCTTCACAACAAGAGTGTTAACACTTCCAATAATAGAAGCGGCGTCACTCATAACATCTACGTAAGGAATGATAGCCTGCTTGTGAGGAATAGTAACGCTACATCCAGCGAAGGCAGCATCACTGAAAAATTCGGATTCTACAAATTCTTCCACGGTTTCTACATCTGCCCGACCGTATTGATAGGGCAATCGGGTAGCCGCAAATGCTGCCCCGTGCATCTGTGGACTGACTGAATATTCAATATTATGTCCCAAGATAACATATCTTTTGGAAGTAACAATTTTGGTGAGAACTCGAGCAGCCATAATTTCACTTGCCGTCATTTGACCAGGTGCAGCCTTGAAGGGTAAAGATTCATGACTGACAGGCGTGAAAGGAATATTAATGATGCGGGAATAGCTCCCTACATCACCCAAAATCAATGAAATGTTGGGAATAACCGGTTTGCCCTCCCGTAAAGAAATGCTCGAGGACAGTAGAGCAGCTTGATGTGCCATTGTATCCTTTTCATCCGATTCAATCGACAAGACTACCTTCGCGCCATGAGCACGACCATCTAGGGCACATTGCTGAAAAAGATCAACGGCCTGTTCTGTTGTCACCTCCATCCCAACAACGTGATGACTCCCAAGAATTTGACTCGAGTACCTCTCCTCTGCTCGAGTCAAGAGGGCCTCCGTCTTTACCTCATCCCATGCACTTTCAACATCGAGACATTCTACTCCAGCACGTAGGCCCCAATCTAATATATCAAACATTTTAGAAATTCCAGCTTCATCGTCCGGATAAGTTCCTGCTTGATGTTCCGTACGCACCGTATACACAATAGGCATCACATCCTCCAATATTTGGCCACAAACAGGTAATGCGGGAGATCTAACCACATGCGGTCGACAGTATCTCCGTAATAGCTGCATACCGTAAATTAAATCAAAACGTGAGTCACGACACGATAATAAATCCGTTCGATACTCCATTGCGTCTACGTCGACGCACATTTCTTCGACGTATGGTTCTACCTGATCAATTTCTGGAAAACTCAACGACAAGAAAAATGTATTATCTCCCATGGTCAAATGTGCCGTGTTGATGGAAGGAGTTAACGCTCCTGGAATCGCAGGTTCTAGACGTGCTCGTGCAATGAGTCTAGCTAGTTCCCATTCTATGTGTTGCCAATCATCGTTGTCGTAGTTAGATGATATTCCCTCGTTCTTAATACACAATTCGTAATCAGAATATTTGACAAAGACATCATCTTCCAATCGATTCTTGATTTCCTTACTAGTAGCATCCGACATAGTTGATGTTGTTGTTTCGTCGGACGAGTCGACATTGATATAAACGGATAGAAGACCATTTTGGGAATAAATCTTTTCCGTCATTTCGACGAAACGAGACTCCCGTTCTGCATCATCCACCGATACATCATCATTCGGCAATCCGGAAAAGTCCAACACAACGATACCGGGCCATCGACCTTTTCCATTTTCACCCAAGGATATAATATCGTCATAGTTGTCATCAGAAGATAGAGATGCTTTTGTAATTCCTTCGTTTAAACTTACGTCGGGATAATATTGTGACAGGAAGGATTCGGCCAATCGTTGTATTTCATTACCTTTCTCTGAAGAACACCCTATCAGAACTATCGGTTTGTCGTAGTCATGAAACATGTTGCGACTCACGACATCATTATTTTTAATAGTTTCTGTGTCGCTGCTACTGCTACTGCTGCTAGATGTGACAGCGTCAATTGAGGTTGTAGTAGCACTGGTCCATCCAGTGGTGGTCTTGTAAGATTTGGAATTCAGATGATTCCGATTGTCAGCGATAGAAAAGCAACCAGCCGGGAGAACGATTTGAGCCGCGACGAATAAAAATGAGAGTAGTCTTAAATTATGCAATGATGATATCATTTCTTTGGCTTTATTGGCAGTGATAGATTTGATTATTGATATATGGGTAGTAGCTTCTTTGTGTTGTGTTTTGTTTTGTGTTTGCTTCCATTGAAAGAGATAAATTTAAAAATGTAATAATGTAATTGATAATAATGGGATTGAAAAAAAAGTTGAGATTTGCAGTCGCAAATTTAACGCTACGTAAGTCCTAATTTTTTTTTATTTCCGTCCGTCCATTGACCGCTGACTGACCGTCCGTTTTCTGTCCATCTTTTATACAAGTAAAGCGAAAAGTGGTAAACTCTCACAACAGTGAAAAATAACCCAACAAAATCAAAATAAGCAATACAAAACAGCTAATTAAGTTAACTTGTCGCCTCGTTCAGTAGCAACACTAAATCAACCACTTGTAGTCTGTGTTAAAAGAAGGTGAGGATGCTCATGGTTGTCCTGTCCTTTTTTTCGTAGCTTTTTGTGAATGATGTTTGAATGATGAATAGTAGGAAGATTATTTATTAGGCTAGAATTAAGATTGTGTTTACGTCGTCACGGTCCATCTTTTTGGGTCGGTCGGTAACGGCGTGGTCTATACGGAATCGAGTTAAGAAAAAAGGAGAAATTATGTCTATAGTTGTTGTTTAAAAGCGACACGACAACAAGGTCAATGCAGATATGTTATGATGGTTGTAACCTATCTGTATCAAATTGATTTCTACTTTTTCGAAACTACGCTCCGTACCGTAATTCTTACGGTCACATAATAGCTCGACGCCTACGCAGTTGTCACAACACCTTGTGTACCCTGTCCGTCGTTTATCATGCCAATCCTATCTTTATCATACACATCATTCATTCATTCATTATTTTCCTGCTTTCTCTATATTATTTAATGTACACGCTTCTCACATTGTCTACTTTTTCGAAATTGCCTGTGTATCCTTATCCCAACCCCTTAACAGAAATAATAAATTTATATACACAAAACATAATACATCATGGTAAAAGGAGCCCCCAAACCTGATCTGGTCACACGTGACTACACAATCCACCTATCAAAGCGTGTACACAGGTTTCAACATAAACGTCGTGCACCAAGAGCTATTAAGGAAATTAAGAAGTTCGCTACCGGTGCTATGGGAACACAGGATGTACGAATCGATTCGGAACTAAACAAGTTTATTTGGGCAACCGGAATCAAAAACCCACCAGTTCGAGTTCGAGTACGACTTTCTCGTAAACGTAATGAAGACGAAGACGCTGATGAAAAACTTTACACATTTGCACAACTCGTTGCAGTTTCATCCTTCAAGGGATTATTTACAGAAAACATCATTGAATAAATAATATAATAATAATAAAATACAAGAAGTACTGTACTCAAATTAATTAATATTAAT
>Ga0115007_10002002_pt1 | contig 12820 bp, 4 predicted proteins | sample ArcOceMetagenome_2_FD_87166 | JGI IMG/M metagenome (GOLD analysis project Ga0115007, IMG submission 87166) | Marine eukaryotic phytoplankton communities from Arctic Ocean - Arctic Ocean ARC135M Metagenome | ecosystem: Environmental > Aquatic > Marine > Oceanic | place: Arctic Ocean | collected... | reverse complement strand
GACATTTACCTGAAATCATGTTCCACACAAGTCAAATGTGTATTAATCGCACAGTAACAGTAACAGTACTGCATTACTGTTGTACCTGGAAATAAAAGGAAGTACCAGGTATAATCCACAGATAGTAATTTTTGGGCACCGAGAGTATCTTGTGCCCAAAACCCCAGGTACCCCTCGTATTTTAACTGGAAAATCGAAAATCGAATGATGGAATGATCAGCCATGGTGTTAATGTGCCCCTCCTCCGTGCCCTCCTCTCATTCCTCTCGCTCCTTTCACTTGACTACATCCCATCAACCAATGCACTCATGCCGTGCAAAACAGTGTCCTACGAATCAGCGTCCAGAAAAGTGATTGACATTGAGTTCCAATCGGAAGAATCAATTAATAATGGCCAGCGTTCTTGTTTGTGGGCAATTGACCCGTATCAAATTGAGCAACCGAACTTGAATTCCGAGTCGTCCAACTCTTTTGATGACGAATCGAAGCGAGAAACACCAAAAGGAGGCGTGGTGTCTTTAAAAATGCGAACCATTTCTCTTCCACCGGGTGTCGCCGTTTGGGTTTATGGATCCTTCCAGTTGGAGGATTCTACATTTTGGGAGCAAGATCCGTTAGTAGCATTTGGATCGGGCATTCAGTACGCAAGACCAAACGCGGACGATCCAGAAGGCATTGCACCTTCCATCGATCCACAATGGATCAATCTAAAAAATCAAAAAATATACAATGGATTTTCCGTGGATTTGATCAAGTGTCAAGTGAAATCAAAATCATCGTGCCATGATGCGGTTGTAAAAGTATGGCAAGGATCCACATCAAACGTGACAGTTGAATCAGTTGGCATTCAAAACGCTGCTTTTTGGGATCCATCTCAAACAGTGACATCGGACAAGGGCAAATTATTTGTTGTATTAGATTTTCGGTACATTGCAACTGATCTTCCAGAAAGTTCTAAATTGCATGTCAGTTATGAATGGCATATAGACGATGCTTCAGCAACAGTGTACGAAACATTTATGGGTTTAATGCTGTTGGCCATGATGGGGATGTTGATCTTTCTCTTGGGGGTGGCCATAATTCGAACCATTAAAATCAGCAATTACAATCGAGTACATGGAGTGAATCGTGCAATGGATCGTGCCAGTGCTCGTCGTCGTCGTGATCGAGAAGGTGGTTCTGTAAATCGATCGGGGGCAAGCATGAAAGAAATCAACAATTGTACAATAAGGTATACATTCAAGAGTGAACAATTGACAGAGATTAAAGAAGCTTTGCGACACGTAGAATGCGAAGGCATTGATTGTTCAATTTGTTTGTGCGAAATTTTACCATCATCTTCGACGTCTGTGGTGGTGGTAGACGAAAAGGACGAACAAAAAGAAACAACATGGGACGAAGAAATGACACAGAAAATTCTTTTGCTTCCTTGTTCTCATATGTTCCACGAAACATGCATCAAGAATTGGTTGAATCAAAAAAAAACATGCCCCATGTGCAAATTGGACATTGTGGAATGTCACAAATTTACCAAAGAAAAGGACGAGGAGAACAGTGAGGGCAGTGTTGAAATCAATGAAGACAAACAATTGAATGCCAGGAGTCTCAGGTACATCAAGAGTTGGGATCGTTTTACTAAATTCAAGAAGGCGTTGCAATTGTATCAACATAATGATGTTAATGACATGCCACAAGGTGAAGATGGTTGAAATGGGTGGAAGGGGCAGAAAAGATAAAATGATACAACAATGGAAGATAAATGTATGTCTACAGTTAGTTACCGGTATATCGATGTATGTATATGTCTGAAAGATTTTATGTGCCTAACTGGCTCTATCTGTAAATTGCTACTGGGCTCTCACGCCTCTTAATAGTTATTAATCCAACTGGTTCATTTTCCATTCGCCTTGCTTTAAATCAAGGGAATTCAAACCACTAAACGTACCTCTCCTTTCATCGGCGTCATTGAAATCGGCACCATCAATCACATCTTTTGGTTTTTCTTTTTGCATCTTTCCTGCAACACCTGCATTTTGACCGTTGTCGAGAATATTAAACTTCGCATCAATGTATTTTGGACTTCCAACTATGCTTTCCCATTTGGATTGTTGAATTGTTTGACGCAATCGTTTCACACATTTACCGGTTTCTCCAGCTTCACCAGAAGATGTGGCAGAAGAGGGTGCACCAAATCGTTGTTCAATATCAACACGGTATGTTCCTACACGTGGCGTTTCAATAGTAATAGAGCAGAGACCTTTTGAATTTGTATTGCTGCTGTAACAGGCCCCTTTGTACGTTCTCATTTTTTTACCATTTCTCCCAATTCTTTCATCCACCGTTTTCCATCTTGCTCGATATTCGTGTGATTCCTCAAAAGATTGCAACATGAAGCGCACCGGTCGTTTGTGATCTTTACAAACATGTTTTTTGCCTACTCCGTCTAATTTTGCCAATAATGCTTCTTGTTTGAGTCGTGTTTTTTTATTTTTTGCGGCTCTTTTGGCTGCTTCTTTTGCGGCGCTACGATGTTTCAAACCACCTAAAAGACCTTTGTCCAGCACACCTTCGTTGATGTCCACATCATCTTCCATTTGAAACAATTCAGACCTTAACTGTGTTTGCATTGTCTCGTCCAACATCAACCAACGATAGGTTTCCATAATGATAGACTTCTGAGGTGGTCTTTTCATTTTGTTCATTTCTTGAATCACATGTTTGTCTTTTGATTCGTACAATTTCAGGTATTCATTCATTTTTTTCAATGTACCAAATGTTTTACGGTGCAAAGGTACGTCTGGTGCAATAAACCGTGGCATTGTAGTACGGTACAATTCACTTGGTTTAATTAACAGGTGTGGGTGGTTCTCTTGCAGCACATGAAATTGAAAAGGTGATTCAAAAGATTTGTCCGCTTTTTTGTCGACATTGCTCCGTGGACCAGCACCGTTCTCTTTGTTCTTTTTTTTTTCTTTCTTCTTTTTGTCGTCATTTTGTTTTTTTAGTTGTGCAGCCGGTTCACGCCCCACCGAACGACCAGAAATACGAAAATGATCGGACGAATGATCTCGTATCAACCACTTTGCAGCCTCAAAAAAAGCTGCTTCTGCCGCTGGAATTCTTAATTCTGCTGCGACAGAGCCCTTCTGCAAAGGTTTTTGGTGTTCTTTCTTTTTTTTGGTATCGGTTGGTGCGACCATTTTTTCTTCTGTTGATTTGGAATCAACCAAAGCAGATTCGATCAATGGTCGACCCACTTGTAACCCAATATTACGCATGTACCATTGTTTGAACAATTCAGTCTTTACGTATCCAGAGTTATCGCGGTCTAACGATTCGGCTAATTCTTGGCATCCTTTAACACCCGTTAAATTACTTGAACCAACTTTTCTTTTGCCTGGACCTAACAATTGACACATGACATTTCTCATTCGTATGCGGGGGAATCTACCTTCTACCATGGGATCAAACATACTACAGGCTATATTAATGCTTTCTTCCAATGCCCATGTGACACCACCTGTTGCTTTTGCTTTGGATATATTGCTTAAATAAAAAAATTGTTGCAAATGATTCGATAATTTTGACAACACATTTTTTCGTTGTTTGATTCGGTTTTGTTGTGTGTTGGAATGACTGTTAAAGCGCTGTTCAGTACCCATGTACTCGGGGCGTCCTAGCCAAGCACCAGCAATACGTGGGGCATCTATGGAAAACGCACGATGTACAACACCCTTTTCAACAATTTTTCTTATTTGTTCATGTTGATCAAAACTTGTTTCTGTTTCAAAAACAGTGGTGCATGCTTTCCAGACTCGGTACATTGACTGAATTTTAACAGCAGCATAATGTAAACGTAATCGTACACCACGCCATCTTGATTGGATAACAGTGGCTTGAACATGAAGATATTGCTTGAATAAAATTCTGCGTTGAATTGCTATTTTTAAATTACGAAACCAAATTTGTATTTTAATCACCCAATGTTTTTGACCTAAATTTCTTTGAATCACGGTGACCCAAGTATTAAATTTTTCACCTTTTATGCCCATTAATCTTCTTTTCAACAAATTTCTGATTTTTTCCATTTTGAGGCGCCAATTGTGCAGTGCATGAAAACAATTGTACAATCCTTTTTTCTCTTTTTTTGCAACGGCCTGTTTTTCTTTGTTGTTTCTGTCCTCGATGTTGTATTTTGTTGTTTCTCCCCAACTGTGAAACATTTTATCCCGCAAATTTGCCATAATTTTTTTTAAAAATGTTTTTGCACGTTTGCATTTGTCCACGTACGTGTGCCAAGCTTGTAAAGTTCCACGTATTACTCTGGTTTGTATTTTCATCAATGCGTCTCGTATAATCGCAACACAATTCAAATGTTCTCTCCATCTTTTTTGAAGACGGGTGGCACTCCAAATACGAAGACGTTTACTATAACATCGAAACGCACGTTGAATTTCAATGGCCCCAATGGTTGCGTAGGTCGGATAGCTGGGCAAAAGTCGATGAATTTTGATCTGTTTGTTTAAATTGTAACGAGATCCTTTGGATGTCGCATCTGTCCATATCTTTTCTGTTTTAGTAACACGACGTCGCAATGATTCTTTTGCAATATATTTTGTAGCTGTTGCCCATCGGTCTAATTTTTTAAGTGCTCTATGCCTTCTTTGAAACCATTTAGCATCACCTTTGTACACATTGTTCCAACCCATGTCATTGTCATTGTCACTGTCACTGTTCTTTTCAACATTCTGAATGTTGTTTTCAAGACCTCGAGATGATCCTCGAGAAGTACCTCTCGATGCTAATGTTCTGGTTGAACCACGTGTTGAACCACGTGTTGAACCTCTGTCAGCAGTAGATATTATGTTTTGCTTTTGCCGCTGGGTGTTTTTCCTTTTTGTTTTTCTTCTTTTTCTTTTTCTTTTTTTGGTTGGCAAGAGTGATGTTTCTGGCATCGTTGCTGATGGATCGTTCTCTTCCTTTTCCAAATATTTGCTACTTGGTCGATGGTACCATATTTTAAGTTCATTGCTGGGGCCATAATGAACGGTATGATCCGCTTTGGTTTTCATTGTATCGGCTGGATCATATTCTGTCTCGACAAAAGTTGTTAGTGCTTTATACTCTTCGGCGGCTTCTTCTTCTGGTGTTAATTTGCGATTTTGTCTTTCTATTGCTGCAAGAAGACGTGCTTTTTTTTGTTCCAATTCCCATGTGTCGTCCGCATATTCAAGCCATCGTTCAAACTCATCCAACTCCAACAAACCATTGCCACTTGAATCGACAGCATCAAAGAGTTTACGAAGAGATGCATCGTCGATTTGAAGCAATGTGCTTGATAGTGATGTGGATCCATCATTGGCGGACGAAATTATATTATCTTCGATATCCTCAACTTCCTCACTGATCTTTGCTTCTCTTCGTATTGATTTGGAAAACTCTTCAAATGTCAATGCATTGGAATTGTCACGATCGAAATGACGAAACAATTTCTCCCAATTAACACCACCGTCCGTGTAGGCTGCAGCTGCCAATCGTTGTCGCAGTATTGTTACTTCGTGTTCACTTTCGAGTCCAAGCATGTCGGCTTCGGCTTTGCGTTTGTCTTGTCGCCTTTTTATTTCTTGTTGCCTTTTGAGAGTCGCTTGTCGCATTTCTTCCATGCGTTGTCTTTCTTTTTCAGTTTCTATGGCTGCATTTTGTTTGCTCATGATTCTGTCTCGAAGTTGTGTTTCCATTTCTTCCCGGTGACGTAAAAATTCACGGTGCCTCCATTTTTTGTGGGAACCCAGCCGGTCGTCGAATTGCTGGTTTCGTGCTTTATTGAGAAGATGATGTCGTTCGGAAGCTTCAAATTCATTTTCAATTCTAGTTTTGATGTTGCTGTCATGGAGCTCGGAAGAGTGGTGGTCCATGGTGGGAAGGGTGGTTGTTTTCAGAGTTTGTGCATGACAACAAGTATTACTGTAAAGTTGCGTAAAAGTTGCGTTTTGAGTTTTACGAAATTTGTTGCCGACAAAACGAATCTTTTCTTTTCCGGGTAGGATAGGAATATACAATAAATACTACTTCAGCAGTAGTACCATGTAGTTCATTAAATTGGCTTCGTATACAACATCGACCCTTACTACTGTCACAATTCGCTATCTTAAATTCAGTTTCTTATTTTCCCTCGTGTCGTTTTGCCGGTTACTTTGTCCAACAGTATTTGGTCTATCGGGTCGTCCAGAGGGGAGGGGCTGGTCCCCGGTAAGCTGAGGCCTCAAAATATTTCCATAATAATACTCTCAACACATGCCTTGATTACCTGGTGATTTTGTTACCACACGAAACAACAAAAACATAAACCAGCTTCATGAATGCTGGATGAAACAGAGTTCTTTGCGGACATAACTGATTGGGAGGAGAGAGAGTTTGTAGGATCGGACGAGTGGAACACATACGACTCTTGCACACAGGCAGCACAGGCACACAGTGGCAAAAAACAAAACCACACCAGCAAGCAAGAACAACTTGAACAAGACGTATACCTGAAGCGATTGGAAGTTGCTGCACGACGTCTTGCTCGACAACAAAAAAAGCAACGTAAAACGTTCGCCCAAGCGTTAAAAAATACTCATTCTACTGGAAACAACACCAACGGCAATGAAAAGAATACAGAGTTCGAAAAGGAAGACCAACAACTTCTCAAAGATAAAAACGATCGATCCCATCCGATTGCCATTGATATTGAAATGTCCAGCCTACGTGGCAATGCGACACCGTGCTCACTGTGTAAAGAATGTTGCAACAAGTCGTCGTGCGTTGTCTCTTAAACTTTCTAAACTTTCAAGATGCTGCTGCTGCTGCTCGTGGTGGTGGTGGTGTGTACTGTTCTTCATGGGCAACATAATTGGTGTTGGTGGTGATGTTTCTCTTCATTCTACTGGCGACAGCAATGCAACTGTACCACAGGTTTCTGTTGCTGCAACATTTGATGTCATTGTGATTGGAGCTGGAATTGCAGGTTTAGAAATCTATCGTAAATTAACGATGGAGAACGATTTGACTGTAGGTTTGCTGGAAGCACGTACAAGGCCAGGTGGTCGAATATTGACAGTGTTGGACAATTTGGGAGGTACAGAGAATGTTTCCATTGACTTGGGCGCAAGTTGGATTCATGGCAGTGTTCTTGTCGATGGAAAAGAATCCAACGGTCGATGTACACCACCATCGTTGGATGAATTAAAAGATGCTATGAAATCTTCTGTGTCGCAACTTGTACGCTCTTCCCTCCTAGAAAATCCATTGATTAGTATGGCATCGGTATTCAACATCTCTCTTCAAGAATGGCCGTTTCAATCGTTTAGTGATTCCTCTGCGTATGATTTGAATGCATCTTGGTTTAATTCCTCTGGATTTGTTGCCTACGATGTTTCTTCGCCATCGTCGTCGTCACCCCAAGATGCAGTCGCTCCCATATCTTTCGACAAGATTCAATCCGCGTGGTCGAGGTATTGCTTGCTGATGAACAGTGTGGTTGAACGTTCTCGGCACCATGTTGCATTAAACTCCTCCACACATAAATTGCCACGTTCATTTTTTCAAACATTTGTCAAAGACCACATCTCTTTCGCTTCTAATTCTTCGACACTTTCAACACTTTCAACATTAGAGCAGTCTTTAATCGACTTGTTCATTGATGCGTTTGAAGATGATGTGGGTGCTACATTGGATACCATTCATCCACATGATTGGGATTTTGCTTCATCTCTATTTGGTATCGATCACATTGTTGATCCAGGTATGTCATCGTTTGTGGACAATATATTAAATCATGTGAATCATATCGCATTCAATGATACAAACACAACATCGGTTGAGGGTGGTAGCAGTGGTGGTGGCAGTGTTGGTGGTAGCAGTTCTGAACAATCTACTGTTCTGTACAATGCAACAGTAAGTGGTATTCAATGGAACGACAGCGACACTTTGATTGTCACCACTAAAAATGGTGTGCAATACAAAGCAAGAGATTCCATTGTAGTCACCGTACCCATCAGTGTACTTCAACAAGATTCACCTCAAGCAAACTCCTCCTCCGCTTTGTCAAATGTTATTCAATTTCAACCAATCTTACCCATTCAAACATACAATGCTATACACAGCATTGGTATGGGCCATTCCATGAAAGTATTCATACGTTTCAAAACAATCTTTTGGCCCAAAAATGCTACTTTGCTTGCTGCCGTGGGCGGTGAGAAACAGGAAGAAAAACTTTTGTTCACCATGTATTGGTCGTTGTCATCCAGGACAAACAATCCTGTCTTGGTAACTGCAGCAACGGGTGCCATTGCTCAAAAAATGGAATCATGGACAACAGCAAAATTAACTCATCATGTTCTGCGTTCTTTGCGTGCCATGTATGGTCGAAACGTAGTTGATGCAAATTTTCTTGGTTTAAAACATACAACATGGAGTACAGATCCATATAGTCTTGGTGCCTACAGTTATCCAAAAAATCATCCAAATGGTCCACTTGATGGTATTGATGGTGAGTCGCGCAGTGCCCTCAATGATGTCTTGGGAGTAAATGAAACGTTGTTTTTTGCTGGTGAAGCTACCAGTGAAGATTATTACGGTACTGTTCATGGTGCATTAATGTCAGGAGTTCGTGTTGCTCGATCTATTCTTCAACACCATCTTCTTGACGAATTGCATGATGTAGAGGGCAAACCGCCTGCCGTGGTGGTACAACATCCACAACACCAACACCTACAATCTTCTGTCATGCATTTGAACCTGTACAACATGGATGAAGAACACCGTTGCCATGCAATAGGTCAGAATATCATCAAATTGTCAATGTTAAACAATATAAACAACATTACGTTGCATGATGTTTCGGCATTAGATTCAACCTGTTGGGCGTCATTTCTTCATTTGTTTCAATATTTAGTGGGGTGTAACATGTCGATCAATTCAATCAACATGAGTTCAATAGGTTTAACCAGTGAACATCTGGTTCAACTTGCTCAGGTATTTGTACCACCATTGAATAGTAGGACAACCACAACTGATCGTACTGCTCATGTTTGGTGTGGGGTTGAACAACATGTCTTGGATACTCAATTGTATCCACGACGGCACCAACAACAGCAGCAGGCACCACCACAACAGTCATTGCAGCATTATCCTTTGAAAATAGATCTATCAGGAAATGATATTGTGGATGCCACTGGTTTGATTAAATCATGGTTGAAATGGCGGCGTCCTCGTTCACAATCAGCACCGCATTCAATGTTGCCTTTGTTGGATTTGAGTGACAATGAAATTGATACTCGTAGTGCTATACAAATTGCTCGTCTGCTTCAACGTCTTGATAAACAATACGATCGAAGAAATGCAAAGACAAAACACAAAAAAGGGAAGGTGGTTGACAATGATGTTCTCTTGGGCTGTTTACTTCTTCATGACAATCAAATTGAAGAGGAGGGATTGTTTGAACTCTCTCGTGTTTCTTCGTCGCGGTGGTGTATTACACTCCATGAAAACATCTGGGAAGACATTCCTTTTGGTTCATTTTTTCCAACAGATTGTGCGTGTAACACAAAACCATTAAATGAGATCATAAACAAGTCAAAGAAAAAAACAAAGTCCTCCTTGGATTGCATACGAACAAATGCTCGTGACATTGTCCACAATGTATTTTCTGGGCAAGATGATTGGTCGAATCAATTGTGGAATGAAATCTTTCAAAACAAGAAAAAAGAACAACGTTACGGGTACTCTGAGAGTGAATTATGAGAAACAATTCGTGAGGATTACACACAACCTCATGCAGCATGCAGCTGTACTTCCTGAAATACCGGGTACCGGTCAAATTTTTTGTTCCCCCCCCCCCAAAAAAAAGTACAAGGTACCGGGTACCGGGTAGAAAATTTACGATCTTATAATATTTATATATATCTTACTGTAACGTGTATCCACCCGGTACACATGTAATTAAACTTTCATTAGGTACATTTGTATACTACGTATGTAATTTAATTCTACTCTACATGCACTATGATTTTATAGAGACGAAAAAAATCGACTTTAAATAAATCAAGTGTGCACAGGCACACATTACGGGAAAAAAAATTTATTTCAAGAAACCTTGCAAACAGATTTAAAATCAGGTCATGCACCCTGGTATGATGTATACCTGTATAATATGTATGTGTGTAGTATTATGTGAATGTGCCGTGTACACCACGCCGCACATTCATATGTTGTGCGTATCGTGTACCTGTATCGAAAATTTGCAAAATTACACGTAAATGTTTGCCAATAACTCTTCCAACTTTTCCATCGTGGTTTGATATTGTGCATCTTGTACCCGGCGAATATCATTGACTGTCTCTTCTAAATCGCGTATTCTTTTGTGCAATGCTGGATCACCAACAGCATTCATTCCAATACGAGTATTCCTGCGTTGTTTTTCATCTTTTACTGCTGCTTTAGCAAACGCTTTCAGTGGATTGCCACCACTGTCATCTTCTTTCTTTCCTGCTTGTTCTCCCTTCTCTCCCTTTTCTTCTTTTTCTTCTTTTCCTTCCTTTCCTTCATCATCACCACCATCATCACTATCGTCACTACCACCACCTCCACCACCTCCACCACCACTCCCCTTTTCTAATTCAGCCAATGTTTCATCTTCGTTTGAAGTAACACTGTACATACTAGTACCTTTCCTTCCTTTACCGATGTTGTGAATGTTGTGACCGGAACCACCAAACAATGATTTTGATCTTGAAATCCCCTGAGTTGATATAATTTGTTTTTGAATTTTAGCTCTTCTTGATTCTGCAAATTCTTTTAATTTTTTTTTCATGACTGGGTATTCTTGAATGATAAGTTTCATAGCAGATGAAGTCATGTCTAACAGCAACACTTCTGAAAATACAATGGCGCTGCATGAAAAATCTTCCGGTGCTTCCATCAAACAATTTGCACCATAAAAATTACCCCTTGCGAGTTCAGTTACTACCTGGGTGTCTTTCCTTTTGTTCGTTGTAAGAATGAATGCGTCCCGAAATGCAGTCAGTGCTGTGTTTGCCAAACTGTTTCGTCTTTTTTTTTCATTGGCTTGCCAACGACGCAGCAATGTTTTCCATTTCTTTTTGGATGAGCCAACCGTACTCAATTCCAATGGGTGCCGTGTTAGTTGCATGCGACCGTGACGAATGATGTACAATGTACTGTTTTGTTGTCCTTGATGCGTTGAAAATTCAGTTGGAAACAATGTATGAGATTTCACGTGTTGCGTCAAGGCAATCATACAATCGGGTGGAAGTTCTTTAAACACCGGCACATCTAACAACGCCTCACGATTGAGCAGGACCTTTAATCGGATTTTTAATATGTTAGGCAGATCACTGAATGGTGGATCAGTTTCTGGTCGACCCCATTTATATTCATAAAATTGATGAATTGCTACTTGCATGTAATGTGGTACCTTGTTAAAACTCATGAAATGATTGATTCGTTCAAGTTGCTGGTTGTGTACATTGCTTTTATGATCCATGGATTGAATCGCTGAAGATAACGAACCAATAATGATAGAAAACAAAAAAACTCCTATCATAATGCAGATGCAGGTAAAAATCACTTCTGTATCGGATTGTGGATTAATGTCTTTCCCGACACCAGTAGTTACCATAATGGCCCAAAAAAATGCTTGCGCATATTGTGTAGCAAAGGGTTGATTGACAATTTGATTCCATGGGGTCCAATCGTCGTAACAGTCCTGGAACCCATTGGGTTGCGTTCCTGATCCATCTTGATCCCATAAACTGTATTTGTCATAAGTAGTTGTATTTGCATTTGCGTCCGCCCATTTACAAAATCCCACACCATGGGCAGTTACAAAATACATGCAGGCAACAAGGTGCCAAACAACCATTGCTGTAATAAAGCAGCGCATGACACGGAGTGTGCCCGCATTCCAAAACAGGGCAATGTGTTCAAAACGTTCTGTGATTCTTTTTAATCGTAAGACCCGCATCAATTTTAATAATTTAATCCATTTAAGACTTCGAAGAATTTGATTGTATCTTGGATCAAAACCAGCGTCGTTGTTCGTATTAGAAAGTTGAATCAATGTAGTTGGCAAACTTGACAGTAAATCCAACCAAAACCATCCTCGTAAATATTGAAATGCTATTAAACTGGGATCTGTGACCAATTCACCAGCATCGTTGTAGGCCGTACGAAAATTAACCACAAGATCACCAATAAATAATAAATCAAATATAATTTCCACACCAAGAAAAGCACCAGTTGTTTGAATAAATGCAACACCAGGATTTGTTTCATCAAAAGCTAGACGAAGAGGAACCATAATTAAGTAATAAACGATCATCATACCAACCAGTACGTCCCACAACAACCTGCCTGGAGCGTCAGGTATTAATATCATTTTTTTTACTGGTTTCATGAAACAACGACACGCGGTTGGAAGCCAGTCGTCCTCCGTATCTAATTCTATGCCTTGTGAATTACGACTCACCACTTGAGTCATATCAACTTTTCTTAAAAATTGTTCTATAGGATCATGGATATCAAAATTGCGCGTACCTTTGAATGTTTTTCTGCGTTCAGTCTCTTGTTTCAATGTTGCCATAAGATTTCTTGTACTGTCCAAGACAGACCTTCTTCTTCGTTGCGGTTTATCGGATTTTACGGACCCGGGCATATTCATTCTTGCATGGTTTGTATGAGCTGCCGCACCGATCATGGTGGTCGTGAAGGCGTTGTATGGGTGGAGTGGGTGTTGAGGAGGGGGGGGGGGTAAAGGAAT
>Ga0115007_10001995_pt1 | contig 12839 bp, 4 predicted proteins | sample ArcOceMetagenome_2_FD_87166 | JGI IMG/M metagenome (GOLD analysis project Ga0115007, IMG submission 87166) | Marine eukaryotic phytoplankton communities from Arctic Ocean - Arctic Ocean ARC135M Metagenome | ecosystem: Environmental > Aquatic > Marine > Oceanic | place: Arctic Ocean | collected... | reverse complement strand
CGTGCTGGAACATCTAGTTTATTACAATCCCATTTACAGGTTTTAACTGGTCGGGTTACGTTAGGTGTAGAAGAAATGCGACAGATATTCATTTTATATCCCGCTGTACATAAAGCATATGAAGAAAAGGTACCATTAGAATTAAGTGATGAACAATTTTGGCGTAAATATTTAGAATCTGAATACTTCCATCGTGATCGTGGTCGGGTTGGTGCTTCAGCTCGTCGTCCAAATAATAATGGTAGTGGTAATGACGATCCCGATGGTGGTGGTGCGAAGAAGAAGAATAGTAATGATTCCAACAACAATGGCGAAAAGAAAGATGGGAATAATAAACCATCTGGTAAAGAACAAGAGGCTCGTGCAGCTGCTGTTGGTACGGATGATTTATTTTCTAGATATGATCAAAAATTACGTGCATCAGGTAAATTGGATGATGGTGTTTTTTTTGGTGGAACTTTGAATGGTGGTGCCGGTGGTGGTGGTGATAGTAATCATCATTCCTATCATGGCGATAAAGTGAAACGTAAAAAATGGGGAACACATTTAGCAATTGGACAATTTGATTTAGCATCAACATTTGAAACAGAACGTGGACAATTATTAGAAGGACCAAAAGACAATCATCCAATTGATCGTGACGATACAGATAAGATTGGTCGCAAAGTTATACAAAAATACAATCGTCATTGGGCGATGGTATTAAATCCAGAAGAGGCTGTTGCTGGTAGTAATTTAATGGATGTTGCACGGAATAGTGTACAAGATTCGATACCGAATGACGAAGATGCTATGGCAGGTGGTGGATTAGATGATGAAATGCAACGATTGGTTGGTTTCGCTGAAGCGAGTAGTGAAGATGCTAATCATGCATTGGGTGTTGGTGAATCAGATGAATATGAATTACTTACATTGAAAAATATTGAAGGGTACTATTCAGGATCATCACAATCTAAAAATAACGGAGGAGGAACAAATAATAATAATAACAATGAGACGGAAGAACAGACACGAAAAAAGAATGGAATTTTTGCTAATGCTATTGTTGGTAAGATGAACGCTTTAGTGAAAGACTTTTCGGGAGGTGCTCAACAAAAAACACAACTTGAGGATGCATTTCCACCACCAGAGCTTGGTAGACAATTTTTAATGGCATTAACAAAACGTATGGCAGCAGATTCGAAAACAGATGCAGATACATTAGAGGTTGTTAATTCATTACCGGTTGATTTTAAGAAACGATTACATTCGTACTTTCGACGTACCAGTGAACTACTACGTCATTTCTTTGGACTTCGACGGTTGGCAGATTCGTCACCGGCAGGTACGAATAATAATAGTGCATACAATCAAAAATTGAAAAAAATTGTTAAGGGATTAGAAACATTATATAATGAGATAGGTGATATGCGTAAGGAACAAGAAGTTACTGGATTTCAAGGAAAAACTATGGGACGGATGTGTTTCCAAATTATGGAACAACTTGATTGGGCATTTAAATTATACAGAGAAGGAACTGGATCTGGTGGTGGTGGTGGTTTTGTTACCATTGAAGAATTTTAGATTGAGAGAGAAAGAAATGCTACTAACTTGAGTTTTACGATGCTATACTGCTTTGATAGAGAGGTCATATAAGCAACTTCTTTCTATATAACTTTTACCAAGGAATAAATCAACTTTTAGAAACTTTTAAAACTGGAAGGAATCTGTTCGCACTAGAGCCCCTATTTGAAAGACAAATCCTATCCTTTGACCCGACAAAACATAATATTGATGTGTTAGACTGCGATGCTTTTTCCTAAACCTTTTACGCTTACGAAGTGTTAGTTATAGACAGAATTAGCGCTGAGGGTTAACTTCACGAGGTGCGCGGCACTGCACTAAAAACAACCTCGTAGAAAAATGAAAGATTTACGGTCCGTGTTTACACCCAGCCATTTAAAAAACAACGCTTTCAATTCAAACACAGATAAAATCTGTTTTTCAAAGAGTTACTTACGCGTTGCGTTTATAAGTGAAAACACCAACATTTCAAGATAACCAGCCTTTTCTCTCTCTTACTCATTGTATTCAAGTAAGTGTTACACTCTCTTTTATCATTCACAACACACTCAGCAACTATTAATGGAGTTGTGTGACTAACTTACCTAACCCATCGAAATCAGAAGACAAGCCCAAAAATAAAGAGGCGAGGAGGAAGTAGCTTTTGCTTTTACACAAACTACAACGAGTAACAGCAAATAAAACTTAAAAAGGCGAAATAAGAATACAAATTGCAATAGCAACTATACAACAACAGTATTATTTGAAATTTAATAATAATCAAGTTCATCAAAAATGAGTTCACTTCGTTTAGCATTGAAACAATCTTTACAAGAATCTGGTGGTGGAAGTTTCGGATCGGGGGAAAATGGGGAGGGTAGCAGTAAAAAGAAACGTAAAAAGCACAAGCTCAAGAATAAAGAAAAGAAGAGCAGCAAAGAAAAAAATAAGGGAGGAGACAGCAACAGCAACAGCATACGCAAAAAAGAAAAAACGCGAGTAAGGCCAAGAGGAAGAAGACCGGGTGAACATGGTGGTATAAAACGGAAACGTGGTCGACCTAGGAAGTATCCACGTGCAGATGATGATGATGATGATGATGAGGATAATAATAATAATAATAATACTGGCGAAAAACAAGACGATAGCGCAGTAAAACAAAAGCGATCCCCAGGACATGACGAGGATGATAATGATGACGAATTTCATAGTGAAAATGAATTCTCGTACACGGAAGATGATAGCGACGATGATGATAGCGATGATGATGATAGTGACGATGATGATGAATCACAAGATGATGATGACGACGATGATGATTCTCAGGACGATGACGATGATGACGAATCCAAAGAAGGTCATTATCGTCACCACAAAAAAGGAAGAAGCCGTACACGCGACGAAGATAACGATGATGATGACGACGATGATACTATGGATGAGAGTACAACGATGCACAGTGACGATGACGACGACGATGATGATGATGATGATGATTCACATGATGATGAACATGAGCAAGAAATGGAAAGGAGAAGGAATCTTCATGTGAATAATTCGGCTGTTACTGTTGCTCCTGCTTCATCGGGAATGGCAGTGTTAATGTCCCATCTAGAGAATCAATCATTGGCACAACCACACCAGCGAGGATCTCTCTTAGATTTAAATGGGAATATGTCTCAACCGCAACAACTAGAGGAGGATTATGAACAAAATCAACAGGAACATCCTAAATATCACACAGATAATAACACCTTACAAGGATCATCGAAGCAAGAACAGCAACAATCGAAGAGTGGTGACAACGAAGACCATAATAATAATAATAATAATCAAAATCGTGATATTCGAAAAAAGCAACGTAAATTATTGAAATTGAAGAAAAAGAATTCTGCTGCTAATAAAATTCAAAATATGTTTAAAAGTATTAAAATGACTGCGAACAATAATCAAAAAGATAACACATCATCATCATCAGAGGAGCGACAGCAACAGCAACATCAGAATGATAATAATAGTAATAATAATGATGCGTTCGACTCGAACGAAGGAGGAGGAAGCGTAGGGGGACAACAACAAGGAGACGGACACAACAATGCTGCTACTAATACTTCTACTACTAGCATCGCAAATAATACATCATCTAATTACAGTAACAAGACACTTGATAATAACAAGAAGGGTGACGATGATGGTGTACATAATGCATACTCATCAAAATCATCGAACAACTTTAATGATCTTGCTGTTTCAACACCAGTTGCATCAAATACTTCTACTACTATAACTACTAACGATCGTTCTCAAGGGAATAATGAGTCCGTGGGTACCGGTGATGGTGGTGGTGGTGGTGGTGTCTCGGGAGTTATTATTTCGAACAACAATCCTGATACTGCTACTGATAGGGATAATGTCACTATTGCTGGCCATGGGGGAAATAGCGGGGATGATGATGGGAATGATGCACCAGTTGCTGCTGCTACAACAAAGAAGAAGAAAAAGAAGAAGAAAAAGAAAAATAATGGACAAGTTCCTGCACCAACTTCAGACGTATTAGAATGGGTACGGAACTTATCGATAAACAAATGCCGTAAGAATATTGCTATGGGTATGCGAGTTAAAGTACGGTTTGCAACGAAAGTAAAACGTGAAGGGAAATTAATTAAACGAAAAATATGGTACGGTGGTCGAGTTACTGCAGTATCAGAAAAAAGACAAAAAATTCGTATTAAGTATGATGATGGTACATCGGAGGTATCAAAATTTCCAGACAAAGATGTTGTCATTGATGCTGAAAGTAATGGCGAACATGCTGTACCGGCTGATAAGTTTTGTCCACCACCAGAGATGACGATGATGACGCAAGAACACAACGACGGCGACGAAGAAGAAGACGGACAGTTAGCGGAAGATGATGAAAAACCTGAAGCTCGTCCTAGCAGCAAAAATGATACCGAACCAACAAATAATGATGATGATGTGGAAGATAATCACGATGCTGCTGCCCAGTCGTCGTCGTCCGCAACAAGACGAACAGATATTCCATCTCACGAGGATGATGATGAAAAGAACGCAAAAACTGTTGGTGGTGGTTTTGGTGATTCATCATTGACTATCGAAAAACCTCCTATTACTCCGCCACCGACTGCTTCCGATCCCGCACCGTCACCAGAAGAAGGTGAATTGTCACCAGGGATTACCGTATGCAAGAGCACCGAAATGTCCGAAGAACTCGCGCAGGCGCAGGTGGGTGGTGAATCGACAGAATTTCATCCTGGGACTACTACTACTTTGTCAACAACAAATACAAATATCGCTAGTAGTAGTAGTAGTAGTATGGCATCGGCAGTACCAGCAGGGGCAGCTGCTCCTGAGGAACAGCATCAATCGAAAGATGATAATAATCAGATGGAAGTAGACGAACCAAAGAAAGACCACCATCATCCAAGTACAAATACAGTTGATTCGTCTTCTTCCGTTGTATCGAAGCCAACGAAGAGACTTTCAATTCGTATCCCTAGTAGTAGTCTCGCTTCAATCGAAGGCTTTCATTCTCCGAGGAAGTCACCCTCTGTCGCAAAAACGATGCACAACGCGACGAATCAAGGTTCTTCTTCTTCGAATGTCGATGATATATTAACTGATACTCCCAAACAAGTAGTGAAGCGGAAACGGACTTCTGAGAATTCCGACGTTTCCGAAGAAGAAGGAGGAGAGCAGCACCCACCGAAGCGAAGAATCAAGGTATCAATTGGAAAAACAAACAGTAATGATGAAAACACCGCGCAAGATGAGATGTCGTCACGGGAAACGACGATGACCATGATGAATTCTGATGAGACTGCTATGAGGGCTATTTCTTCTAAACTCATACTATTGCAACAAACTGAAGGAGAAATTGAAGAGATGGAATTAGCTCCCGGTGTCGAAGCACCTGTCGAAAAGAAAAAGAAGAAGAAAAAACACGGTGGTAAGAGTCCAAGACCTGGATCGAAGTCACCAGTACCAAGACGTTCATCATCACCTAAATTGGTGATTTCCAAAGAAATGATGGATGCAGCTAATCTATCAGAAAACCCACCATCTTCTGCGTTGTCAACGAAACAACAAAAGGTCGGATCGAAGGGTAGTGCCTTTTCTACTGCAGCAAATAATAACGATGATGATGGCACGGGGCCGAAACAAACCACATTAAAAAGTTCAGGTTCATTAGACTCTATTAATTCTGCTTCTCGTGGTTTCGGTAGAAAAGCAGCTCAAGAAGCGAACGAAAAGTTGACTGTGAAAGAAAAACAGAAAGCAGAAAAGGATGCAGCCGGACCCCCAATCGAATCCGGAAAGAAAAAGAAAAAGCGACGCAGGAAAGATGGTCCAGATGCTGTAGACGGTGTTGGGGGCGGCGAAGAATCAGACGAAGGACACAACGAAACAGAATGGCCATGGGTCCAGTGTGATTCGTGTGGGAAATGGCGTGTCCTCCCTGATGACGTGAAGGTTTCCTCCTTGCCTAATCTTTGGTATTGTCACATGAACATGTACGATCCAAAACGTAGAAGCTGTGATGCACCCGAACAGACTGCCAAGCAGGCATTGAAAGATCGGAAGAGAGCAAGAAAAAGAGCCAAGCGAATGGAGCAACGAATCGAGGCGGAATCTCAACAACAGCAGCAGCAGCAGCAACAACAACAAGAGCCCACGCCGCTACCGCTGCCGCCTCCGACATCGACGAAGAAGAGTAAAAAAGTTCAGGTTAGCGCTGCTGGTAATAATACTCCAACCAATAGTCCACGACCACAGAAGGCAACCAAGTCCATTGGCAAGTTAAAGGAATTGAAGACGAAGGAACCTAAGTCAAAAGATCACAAGATGAAGGAAGTCAAGTCTAAAGATCACAAGACAAAGGAACCTAAGTCTAAAGATCAGAAGACGAAAGAACCTAAGTCCAATAAGGAACTGAAAGAAGCTGCTGTTGAATCCAAAAAGAGCGAAGGCAAGAAGAATGACGCCAAGAAGAAGACTAATGTTAATACTATTAGTTCCGCTTCAGTAGAACAGCAACCGCTACCGCATCCATCTGATTCAGGTTCTGACACTCAAAAAGAAGGGAAGAAGAAAGGAAAGAAAGGCAAACCCCAAGCGATTCAAGCAGCAGAGAATACAGATGCAGCAGCAGCAGCAGAGGCTGCTACTGCTGCCGAGTCCAAGAAACCCGGTCGGAAGCGAGGTCGTCCGGCAAGGGGCAACCAAATAAGTTCCGAATCCAAGGATGATTCAAAGGACGAGGATAATGTTGAGTGGGTACAGTGTGATAAGTGTGAGAAATGGCGGAAGCTTCCACCAGATATTAGTGCGGACGAATTGCCCGATATTTGGAATTGTTCGTTGAATACTTGGAAACCAGCGTCTGCAAGCTGCGATGCCGACGAAGATAAAGCCGACGCTCAACATCACGAGGTGGGTGCATCGGAATGGCAATTACGCCAGAGCCATGCCGGGAAGTACTCGTATCGCCAGATGATATTTGGCTCTGGAGCTAGGAAGCACAACCGTCCCGTGTCAGAACGTTCTCGTGCAGCCGAATCTCTTTTTACCCAACCTGGCCCAGACGAGGAAAATCCTCATCCAACGACTCAATATAGCAAGTCAAGCGCTTTCCTACCTCGCATGTCAAACTTTCAGAAAGCAAACGCAGTCGAAGAGAAAGCTGCGCTTGGTATCTTTGATGTTCTTCAGTACTCAAATCTGTGGGAAGAATTACGTAGAATGGAACAACATCCTGAAAAGGTTTTGTCGTCGTCGAGTCCTACTATTTCTGGTCAGTCCACCAACAGCAACCAAAAATTGAAAACGTACGACAGTTTGTCAAACGATATCAAACATGCAATGCAGGATGTTGTTTTACAGACTCTTGATTTAAGCGCGATGACGGGTGAAGAAGTAATCGCCAAAGCACTGTGGTATCCTTGGGGTACGTCCATGAAAAGTGTTCCTAGTATCCAAGGATATTGTAATACTGATATTATCATCAACACTTTATTGGACTTAGTTAGGGATGGGATTGTAGAAATGGCTACCATACGTGATCCGTTAACACCTATGTCACAATGGATACCAAAATATCGCAGAGTGAGAACTAACAGAGCAATAGAAGCAGTTGAAGCTATCAAGGCATCTAGATGCATGAAGATATCGAAACCTTGGAAGCAGCGGAGTGAAAGTAAAACTACTGAATGGATTACTGGAGGACAAAGACATTAGTTTGTTTATAAGTATTTATTATATATATTTACCGGTATTATTTTCTATGTTATTATTTTAAAAGTATTCATTATTTATTATAGCATGCCATTAATATCTTCTTTTCAACAAAATAGCATTTTTTTGTTATTTCGATTTTAAATTATGTTACAGTTGCGTTATTTTTATATTAGCCTTTATTATGTCTTGATGTTGATTGATGATGAAAGTACGCATCATTATCATGTGCTTTCGTTCCCAAAAGCTATTTTAGAACCAGGTAGAATGACGATCCATAATCCCAGATAGTCGTTGTAATGCTTTACCTCCTTTGGATTTCCCTCCTTTTTCATTAGTAAGAAGATTATCAATTGTATCAACAATTTGTCCAAAGGTTGGACGGGCATCAATGTCGGCACTCCAACAGTCTCTAATAAGCTTATTCAATTCAGATGGCCACTTTTTACTCAATGATGGACGGCCTCCACCGTGAACGACCTGCTCATAGAATGTATCCCTACCCAATCCATTGAATGGTCTTTTTCCGGCATTCATTTCCCAAAGAATTATACCGAAGGAATATACATCAGCTTTGTGATTGTAAGGTAGTCCTTCCGCCACCTCTGGAGCCATGTACCGTAATGAACCAGTCTCACCACTCATTTCATATTTTTCATTTGTAGTCGGATCGGCATTCTCTAACATCCGTGATAAACCGAAATCGATAAGTTTAACTTTCCCATCTAATGTAAACCCGATATTATCTGGTTTTAAATCACGATGTAATACCATACTGCCCGGAATTGCCTGTTCGTGACAATACTGTAGTGCACATGCTAATGATCGTGCACAACGTAATACATCTAGATATGGTAATGATTTCTTCCTCCAAAATCGTCGTCTTCTATCACGGATTCTAGTATCATATCCTAACATTTGTGTTAGGGTACCACCATCCAATCTTTCCAGAACAATGAATCGTACCTTCTTACTTGTCCATCCAGCACCTATCACCGAAACAACATTCGGATGATTCAACCTTGCGTGGATAGCTGGTAAATCGAATCGAAAAGAAACAAAAAATCGTGTGTGTTAGCAAAAACGAATGATAGCAAAATAGTAGGATTTAAGATAGATAAATAAATAGGAGAAGCAAACGATGCTAAAAGTGAATGAAAAACTAACTTACCAACTTCTGCTTCAATTTCATTTATTGCTAATGCAGTATCTTGACATTCTGGACGTAATGTTTTAACAACAACAGGCTTGCCATCAAATATTGCAGTATGTATCCATGAATTACCACCATCTGTTAAATATTCTACATTCAATAATTGACGCCATTGTAAGTCTAATCGTGCACCTGTAATCGATGTTTTATCAGCACGTTGATAACTAATAGCTGAATTATTCTGAGTTGGTCTATAAATACCAACAGATGTACCTTTCGAACCACGCACACCATGTTCAGATCGTGATGTAACACCATCATCATTACCATCATTACCACCATCTGTTGAAGTTGTTGTTGTTAGCTGATTATTATTACTATCAACAAGAATAGTTTGTTTGTTTGTTTTATCACCACCACCACGATTATTATCAATTAATCCATCCAATGCTAATGCATTAACTGATGTAACAGCTGCACTTAATGACATATGAATTAAAAATTCTACAGCTGATGGTCTTAATACAATTCGTCGAATCGAAAAATATATTATTGTTATGTTTGTATTGGATGCCTCATGACAAACAGGAACAGCCACAGCTGTTCGGACATTACTAATACTCATCCGCAATGCTTCTGCACCATTCTGCGTATGGGCTGTTACCCAAACAACATCATTTGCATCTTTTGCACGTTTACATAAGGCCGGTGATAATCGATCAGTGCGTTCATTAGATGTATCACCATAATATACTTCAACTAAGTCCTGTCGTACAGAATCTTCTAATGCTGTTGGACGTAAGTGTGAATTTGTTAATTGATGTGTTTTGGGACCAGTCCGTAACCACATTTCAGCAATATCAAATCCCATAACCTCACAACTTGCTGCTAATACAGCTTCAACTGACGATGATGATTGATGAAATAATTTGTCATGATACAATGATCGACCCATTTGTATTAACCCTGCTGTATTAGCAATAGCAGCAGCCTCAGTTGCAATTGCTGCCTCTCCTGATATACCAATTGTTGCTCCACCAATTGCTGCTGTGACTGCGGCGACTGTATCTGCGTCAATGGTAGTACCATCACTATCTATTCCCACCGTTTTCGGTTTAGCAGCGATATTTGGGGAGAATGCTGCTGCTGGATCGTCGGCTGGTAGAGCTGCAACACCCGATTGTTGCTGCTGCTGCTGCTGCTGCCGTAGTTGTATTTCTTGTTGCCGTTGCATCAAATTTACAATAGCAAATGAACCATCCGTACTTCCGATCGTCCATGGAAATGAAGATGGATCAGCCGCTTGTAGATTTATATTATTATTATTATAAGGTGAGAAGCCATTGGATTGCTGTTGTGATGGTGCTGGTCCTAATCCCATCATAGGCATTGACATAGGAGGTCCGCTACTGCCACCGCTACTGCCACCGCTACTACTACCTCGTTGTTGTTGTTGAGATTGTTGTTGAGGATGAATTCGTGATTGACGTTGCTGTTGCTGTTGCGGATGCTGCTGTTGTACGTACTGGGACGGTGCTGGTGCTGACTGCGGTTGTGGTGGTGGACGCGTCGATGGAGGCGGTGTCGATGGCGATATATTCGAATTGTTCGACGACGAAGAAGACACAGTAGCAGCAGAGACTCCACTATTGGGGTGACTATGATCCGTGCTTCCATTCTTACTTCCATTATTCGAGTTCGAACCGGGGTGGAAAATAACTCCACCCGCCGACCCAGGAGAATGAGGATGATGTACGGCGTCACCCATTTTATGTGGAAGTTGTGATGGTGAACCTGACATCACAATATTCATGGTTTGGTTAAGTTTAAATGGATTAAGATGGGGGTAACGTACCAGGCTTTGGCTTGGCTTGTTATCGTTACGTTTGTTTTATTTTGTTCGTGTCGGCTATTAGTAATATGCTATTATTATTATATTTATGGAACGATGTCATGTGTTCACTTCCATTTCACTATTTAATATTAACACACATATATATATATATATATATATATATATTAAAGAAAATGAAATGAAACAATAATGATAAAGAATGGTGACTTTGAATGATGGTGGTGTTCTCGATTGCCTTCAAGCTATTCTGTATTATTTTGAATCTGTGGTATTTATTTATTTGTACTGTGTAAGGTGATTATCTACTCCGTTGATGTGTGTGAGAATGCAAACAACAATTAGTCATGCGAAAATGTGATGATGGTGATGGGTGTCAACAAAAAAGGCTTTTCACTATCAGGAGTGTAGTATGATGACAGGTCACACAGAGCCCCCACGAGAAAAGCAAAACAACCGCGGTCGGTTACTTACAAAAAGTAGTGCGTGCACTTAAAAAAATTGAAAGTGCAATTTGCAATTTCACAACCTTTTTGATACCAAAATTCCAACCAATCATAAGAAATAATTCACAAAGTGCGAATAAAACGCACACACAAACGAAACCCGACACGCATGAAGAACGCGTTTCGTGATTCATTCATTTTTATTTATTTTGAGCGCACCACCACCACGACGCACTCATTGAATGTTGAGGGAAGCTCCATCTCATCTTATATCCATCAGGCAATCTTTTGTGAGCCATGTTTGAGCTAGTACGGTACTGTACTCTGATTATTTATCTGACCAGAATTTCTCCCTTTCTCTTTTATTCTTTTATGCACGCAACTCCCGTCCCTTGCGTATTGGCTGGGTGACGCTGCGCTGCTGATGATGCAATCAATCAATCACACCACACTCTACTAACATAAACAAACTCTCTCCGTGCCATCCATCATCTGACCACTCTATTTAAATGGCACATAAAATACGCAGTATCTACTATACTACTACTATGCAGTCATACAGATCCATACAAAGATCATTGTCTAGGCTAGGCTGCTTTGATTTGAGTTGAGAGAGGACCTTATTTATTTTTTGTGTGAAAGAAAAAGAAACAGAACAGGGCCCTTTCACATTTTTATTTTGGAGCTAATTCAGTATGCACGACTGGAAATCGGCGAAAGCAGCATAAAGAGGAAAAAAAGATAAAAACTAAAAACGCATAGCAAAAAAGATGGCATGTAAAATAGAAAAATAGATGTAATAGAGGAGGTGCTTAAAAAGTATGCTTTTGCCGATGTTAATAAAGAGTCAACGCACTGAGGCAAGTAATCGACCTAACCACAGAGGTACTAGTTGAGCATATTGTAGGTGGGGGGACGTTGCCTTGCATGCATGAACGACTTTACATAAATAAAGGTCCAACGATATATATTATAAAATGAAGCAACTCAAATTGTTATCGTCGATAACGAAAACGATAACGAAAACGAAAACGAAAACGACAACGACGATAATGTCAAGACGACGAAAAAGGAAGAACCTAAATAGCGATACTACAAATAAACGGCGTAATTCCATTATCCTGCCTCAATGGCGTCAATTTATAATATTGTTATGCTCAATTTTCCTTCTACCATGTTTGGTACCGACATTACTAATACCAAAAATCGTGCTTATACAGGCCCGTCATGAGTCGTCAAAGTCAGAGGAGTCATCAGAATACAACAACAATAATAATAATAATAACAACAATATAATCGATTACGATTACGAGTATGAGTATGAGCAGTATGAAAATCACTACAGTGATAGTATCAATAATATTAAACACGATTATAATCGACAACTTCTCGCACTTCGTGGAGGAGCGGAATCAGCAGGAGAATTGATGAATAATGAGGTGTACCGTCATCAATCTTCTTCTTCCTCTTCTAAAAACGACAACGGACATAAAAACAACAGCAACAACAACAGCAACAACAACATCAACAACAACAGCAACAACAGCAACAACAGCAACATTATACCATCATCTAATATAACAATACCAAT
>Ga0115007_10001993_pt1 | contig 12847 bp, 6 predicted proteins | sample ArcOceMetagenome_2_FD_87166 | JGI IMG/M metagenome (GOLD analysis project Ga0115007, IMG submission 87166) | Marine eukaryotic phytoplankton communities from Arctic Ocean - Arctic Ocean ARC135M Metagenome | ecosystem: Environmental > Aquatic > Marine > Oceanic | place: Arctic Ocean | collected... | reverse complement strand
TTTTTCATTGTTCTCTTTGTTTGTTTGTTTCATTTCAACATGGTTGGCCAAGGAGCGCAAATTGCTTTTGAGAGAGGATATCGTTCAAGCCGAGACAACCACAATTTCATCGTTGTCATCGTCGTCGTCGTCGTCGTCGTCGTCGTCTTTTTTGGGTGACAACGATGCATGTTGAGGAGCATTCTTTTTAGTCTCTTCCTGAACCCCGGCAAATGAAGCGGGTGCTTCTTGCAGCACAACATGTGCGTTTGTTCCACCCACACCAAAAGAGGACACACCCGCCATTCTTAATGCTCCTTCACTTTCTCCAGAACCCCTGCCTTGAGGATTGACAACCCATTTTTTCGTCGCATCATTTACACTGAAACCAGTGCCCGAAAAGTTAATTTTACTGTTCAATTTGGAATAATGAACGGTCGGTACCAATGTTTTGTGATACAAACACAACACGGTTTTCATAAATCCAGTAATACCCGCGGCGCAATTGGCATGGCCAATATTACCTTTCACTGAACCCAACGCACATTCGACCGGGAAGGAAGCAGAAGACGTAGAAGAGTTTTGCTTGTTTTCCTCAAAAGCTTCTTTCAACCCACGCATCTCAATCGCATCACCCACATGCGTGGCTGTTGCGTGGCATTCGACATATGAGATTTGATCCGACGTCACTCCAGCTCTTCGTTGTGCACGTACAATGGCACGCTGTTGCGCGGCAGAGGCGGGTGCACTGTAACCAGCTTTGTCACGCCCATCGTTGGTGACAGCCGCACCTCGTACCACTGCCATGATTCGATCGCCGTCTTTCAATGCGTCGTCCAATCTTTTTAAAACGACGGCACCAATACCATCACCAAACAATGTGCCTCCAGCTTTTTCGTCAAAAGGACGAACGTGACCGTCGGGAGAACTCACCAACCCTTCCGAATACAAATACCCAGTGTTTGGAAATGTCAAAGAAGAAGCACCCGCCAATGCCACATCACACCGCCCACTTTGAATACTGTTGACAGCTTCGCTGACAGAGACCAATCCGGAAGAACACGCACTGTTAATGGTATACGAAGGACCACCTAAATTTAAATGGTAACTGACACGCGTGGCTATGTAATCTTTTTCGTTTCCAACTTCCGTTTTAAAAATGGAAGCTGGATCTAACGTTCCTTCCCGCAATACTTTAGCACCCTCTAAATGATGAATCATGTAACCATCAATGCCACACGAGGCAAACACACCCGTTTCAAAATTTGAACCGGAACGTGGTGGGTAACCAGCATCTTCCATGGCATGCCAACACGTTTGTAAAAACAAACGTTGTTGTGGATCCATCATTTTAGCTTCCTCTTTCCCAATACCCCAAAAATAAGCATCAAATTGATCGGGACGATCAATCACTTGACCTTTTTGAACAAAATTGGGGTGGTCGCGAATTTCTGTTGAAACACCACAACGAATCAATTCTTCATCTGTAAAAGTACGCAATGAATCTACCCCATTGGTTAAATTGTTCCAAAATTCATTTACATCATTTGCACCTGGGAATTTACCAGCCATGCCAATCACAGCCACATCAACTCTTTGACGCACTTGTGGTGTAGTGGATGTACCATGGTCTTCGTGTACATTGTGATGGGCACTGATAGAACGTGTCGACAAACGTTTCGTTCCTTTGGTACCCAATTTTTCCCGTAATAAATCCGCCAAACTTTGTACAGTGGGGCAACTGTACAGGTCGACCACGGATAAATTGAGACCAAATTTCGCCGTCAACATACCAATCAATGTTGCTGCTTTTAAACTATGGCCACCAATTTCAAAAAAGTTATCTGTATTGTTGAAAGCGATTTCTTTGCCCAATACTTCCACCCACACCGACACAATGGCTTTTTCAAGATGATCCATTGCAGTGCCTATTGATCCATGGCCACTTCCACTTCTGTTGCCATTCTCAGAAGATGCAGAACCAGTAGAAGAAGAAGATCCAGCACGTATACCATCCATCGGTGGTGGTAATTTCTTTTTATCAAGTTTACCACTTCCTGGACGTGTAGGAAAAGTAACCAGTGGTACACAATATTCGGGTACTGCATAGCTGGGTACTTTTCCTCTCATTTCTTTTAATAAAAATTGACATTGTTCAGTCGTGGGTTTGGTACTGGTCGGTCCAACAATATAGCAGCACAATGATTGCGGTTGTTTTGTTTCCGGATTTAACACAGGAACAACAATACAAGCTTTGACAATTTCGTTAAACGACAACAATGCATTTTCCACCATTAACAAACCCACTTTGAATCCTCTTATTTTAAGGATATTGCCATCTCTGCCCGCTAATTCCAGTTCACCATTTGACAACAATCGGCCACGATCACCTGTTTTATACAACAATGGAACTTTATGGCCCAATGTCAATTCATGAGAGACATCGCTTGCCTGTCCATTATCAATTGACGTTGATGCATGTTTTTGTTCTTGCACTCCATTGACATAATTGCCTTGGCCATCCCACGGGGTGACAAAAATATCTTTGGTATTGTATTTGAAATTGATAAATGGATTCGGTACAAAAGCATTTTTTGTTCTGACTTCATCGTTGTAATAACCATCCGACATGCCTCTTCCACCAATAAACACTTCACCAAGTACACCCTGTGGCACCGGTTGATTTGTTTTTGGATTCATCACATACACAATTACATTTGGAATGGCCGACCCAACCGTACTGAATCGAGAGGCACTGTAATCAGTACGGTAAGGCAATGGAGAAAGTCGTGCATAAGACACATCCAACGATTCCCAAGTAGATAAAAAATTCCACAATTCAGAGGAGGGCAAGACACGATTGTTCCAATTTTTGGCCAACGATCTTGGGCAAACTTCACCACACAACCACCAATATTTCATGTATTTTAAATGTTTTTTTAAATCTAAATTTGGGTAATCCAATATGTTTTTCGTCAATTGTGCGGTAACAACCATCCGAGTTGCCTTTGAGCGATGTAAAAACGATACAAAACGTTTCGGATCCAATAAGACATCATCTGGTATAATATGTATTGTCACACCTTTCAACGGTGCTCGTATAGCTTCCCAAATGAAAAAGATATTGGTAGCAACCACAGAATCATTGTCGTAGGGAAATTCTTTAAAACGCATACCCAATGATATCGTTGTAGCGAGATGGCTGCATACAATTGCTTTTGGTTTACCAGTGGAACCGCTTGTCATTGCCATCATACAGCAGGATGTTGTAGGCACAGGTGGCGATGCATCGTACAAAATAAAATCATCCAATGCGGATGCTTGTTGATGCAAGTGTTGATACCACTCTGTAGTCAATACAAAATATTCACACCCATCCGGTACTAAATTTTCATCCGTGGTTTCATCAATGATCATAAATTTTACTTTTGCATTGTGGACCAATTCTGAAATCAATTCAGAAGTATAATTCGTGTAAAAAGGCAGCACACAACCACCCGCTTGCATGGCAGCAAAGATGGCGATTAAATAATCCGACGTGGTTTGACTAAGTATTCCAACCACACCTGAACATCAAATGGTGGCACAGAATTGAACGATTAAATCAATGTCAGCAACAATGTACAATGTCAGCAACAATGTCAGCAACAACAACAAGTAACAACGACTATAGTTTCGAAAAAAACCCCGAAAAAGACGACTTACCATTTAAACCAACACCCACGCGATGGTAGCGTAACCAAGAAGCCAACAAATTAACTTCTTTCAGCATCACCTCAAACGTCACAGTCCCACGACGTTGATCAACGATTGCCGTCTTCTTTGGTGTCAACAACGCTTGTTTGTTGAATAATTCATGGACGCAATATTGTTCTTCTTCGTAAAGGACATGTTTGCCAACAGCAATGGACAATTTTCTCCCTTGCAACGCCTGTGCACACGCAAGGTGCAACAAACCAAATGTTTGCTTGGTGTGCAAATGAAAATGCCCCTCCGAAGCAACAATGGTTTTTGTAAACGAGACATCATTTGTGACCAACTTCGACCAAGCATTCAAGGAATTAGGGTGCACACTGATATCTTTTTCACCACCAACCACGTACACGGGTGACGACATTTTATACATGGTTGTGGTGGTATCTACATGATGGTCCAGATACCACGTCGTGTGGCTCTTGCTCTGGCTGGCGGCAGCAGTCGTACCAGTACCCTCACCGATGTTCCGACTAAAATTATACGCTTGAAAAGATTGTATGTAGTGTTCATACATTGCAATATCATGCCTCAGTTTCGGCAACATAATGGAGGTCAATTCTTTATTGTGCAATGCTTCCTTTGGGAACCATCCATTGCCATACGCTTGGGTAACAAAGTCCCCATCGTTCAAATTGGACAACGTGGTGTGCTGTTGAGGATAATTGGGGGGTGGTACACTTGATATAATAATACCACCGGGTTGAGGTAATCCTCTTTCGTACATGATTCTAGACACTTCGTAGGCGACAACACCACCCATGCTATGGCCAAAAAAAATAAAAGGACGGTCCATTTCTTCAACGATTCGTGGCAACAATTTATTTGCCAATTCTTGAATTGATATCGCTCTTAATTTTTTACAACTGTTTTGTTTTGTACCCGGGTAATCAATTCGTATCAATTCCATTCCTTGTTCCAACGCAGGTTCCGACCAATGTTGAAAGGAGTGACCACCACCACCGGCATGTGGAAAACAGAACACTTTAAACGTGGGATCTTCGTCCAAATCTGTTGGTGGTGGAACTACAACCGGGGAGAGGGAATGGAGAGCCGGAGGATTTGTACGAGTTGAGAGACCGAAATCTTGTCTAATTCTTTCGATATGATTGGGTTCCCTGACAGTCGCACTGCTGTGCCAAGTTGAATTTAATTGTTTCAATTGTGTTGAAGACGACGATGACTGGTTGGATTGAGTTGAATCTTGCAACTGGTTCTTGGAGCTGCCACTGCTCCATGTGGAATTTAGTTTGTGAAGCAAGTCTTGTCCTTGGACGCTGTTAGTGGTAGCACTACTTGTCTCAGTGGACCCTGACGGAACTTCGGTCGGCAAAGACGACATGTGGGTTGATCGTTTGATTGCAGTAAGTTAGCGTACTATTGAAAATTGAAAATCGAAGGGTTCAGGCAGTTTTTGGGCCAGAAAGATTCGATGCCGCGTCTGCTTGGCATGAATTGATCGTAAAGAAGGTCGTAAAGAAGTCGGGTTTGTGGACGTGCAAGAGTTCGACTGAAATTCTGGCCAGCAATTCCGGCCGCAATTCCAGGACTGTTCATGAACTTGAAATACAGTAACACTATTAATTTCTACTACTGTAATTGCTAACCTGGCTACCTTAAGTGAAGAAATACAGTACATTCAAACTAAGAGAGGTAACACATGTTATTATAAAGAGCTTCGTGATGCAACCATATTTATTATTGCCTCTGGGTGTTGTTCGATGGTCGAAGAAGCGCATTCCAAAATTCTCAAAAAAAAACTACAATATTACCTATATCTGACTCTTCATGAAGGCCAACAATTCATCCTCTTCCAACGCGCCACTCCCGTCCGAATCGAATTCACTGAACAACTCCCTGACTTCATCGTACGACATTGTCAAACCGACTTTGGCCAACACGTCTCGAAATTCAGATATCGTCACGTTTCCACTGCAATTCACATCAAGCACTTCCCACATTCTTTTTGTGATTTGTGCCGGTGTTTCTTCTTCTTCTATTTGTCGAACTATGGGTACCATCACCGAAAGGAATTCGGTGACACTCACCTCCCCGTCCCCGTCTTCGTCAAGACCCGCGATCATCAATTCAATTTGCCGCACTTCGCCCTCGGACAAAACTTCGCCCTCGGTGGGGGCAAACAGATCGACCAGAAAGTTGGTCAATTCTTCTTCGTCGACCGTGCCACCCATGTCACTGTCCATCATCACAAATAAATCCACCAAAGCACCACGACGGTACACTTCAACCGCTTCCTTGGGACGACCACCTTTACGCACTTGTTTGGCAAAGCTAAGAGCTCCTGTTTCGTTATGATACTCGTGTTTTTTCCTATACTTTTGTGCCAGCTGATGAACATTTGAACGCATTTTGACCACGCCCGACATTTTGACCACGTCCGACATTTTACTACTGACGGAAGAAGAGGACGAAGAAGACGAAGAAGCACTGCGCGGTTCTATTCTTTCGTCGTCCTCGGTTAACTCACTGGGTGACTTCTTGTGTCGTTGTTGCGGCGATCTTCCTTCGCAAAAGGCAACGGCTACGTTCATACTGGCTTCTGATTGGGCAACAAGAATCGACATTTTTGATTTGTCTTTGAAATATCTATCGTATGTTGCACGGTCAACTTGGTAACAAACCAATGGCATGCCTTTGCCACTTCGCACGGTAGCCGTACACGGCACTCCATTTAACAACGAGAGCAAACCAAATTCTTGTGGGGCATACAACGTAGCCACTACGATTCCTTTTACGATGACTTCTGCACTCCCGCAAATGATGACATACAAAAAAGAATTAGCCGTGCCGTACACCAACACATCTTGCCCCGAAGGTATTGTCTTGACGCGACAAGTTTTTTCAAGCTCTCGTTGTTCGGATTCGCTTAATTTTGAAAACGTATCACCACGCAACCCTTTGGTACGTACTTTCATCGCCAATTTATGCGCATCTTTGATAGCACAGGAATACATCAGCATTCGAAGTGCTTTTCTGCTTCTCATGATATGAGTCGTCTTTCCAGTCAATTTTGATGAGGCCAACTCATGGATCGACGTTGAAACCACGAGTCTTGGTAATAAAATAGAATATTCCAACATGTACCCCACGACAGGTACTATTGCAAAAATATTGACCAGAATCATTTGCCAAGTGTTGAAAAAAGAAGAAATGGGTGACGAAAAGGTAACCACCAACGTGCCAATGTATAAGGCAGTAATCAATTGAGCACTTGTAAGGTACGAATATATCAAAGCGCTCCCATTTTTCATATTGAAGAACAAACTTTGGTGCAAAGACATAGAGTTTCGTTTTGGAAGAGAAAGATACAGAGGACAAAGAGTTTCGTCCGATGTATTTGCCAATCCCACCAATTTGCATAAGTTGTTTCGCTTGTCGGTCAATAACAGTGAGTCCAAGTTCGATGGATTTTTTTGGTGTTTAATTTTTGGATTGAGACGGATAATGGATTTTTTTGACGGTGTTTTTGGTGTTTTTGGCTTAAAATCCAATTCCGACCCAAGATTCAAATTCGAAATGGAATTTACGGCAATGATTTCTTCACTGCTTGCCTGTGACACCAAGGGTTCCAGATAGGATTTTCTTCGTTGCATTAGTTTCTTAGGTTGGTGACTGCGTCTGGTGGTTAACAAAGGTGCATGAAGGTGGTTTGAGTTTTCTTTTTTTGTTTCACCAAGTTCACCTTCTTCAATGTTTGGGAAAAGGCTTTTTTGTGATACCCACCGTACACGATGTGGGTTTGAATTTTCCAAATAACCTGGATGATTGCTCATTGAACAAATGTGTTTAACTTTTTGATTCAGACACAGCATTTGTCCATACACGATCCACATTGCACCAATGGATAAAAAGGCCAAAGTGATGGACAAATGCTTCTCCTCTACGTGTACACGTCGCAATACATAACTGATGGCGACAAACAGCATGAATATAAAGTAGATAGCGATCCAGTTGGTTATTTTGAGCTCGATGGTCTCTTTTAGTTTTTCTGACAATTGCTGCGAAAGATACTCCTTAAAATCAAAAAAGATGTCCAACCTGTGATCATCTTCTTTTGATTTTTCGTTGTTGCTGTTGATGAAGACAGCCCGCAACCCCGCGTATCTCAATCTATCTTGTGCTTGCTGATGTTCATGCATCAAATGTGCATTGCAGCAACACTTGCAACATTGCATTTGTGTACAACTGATGCTCATGTATCGACAAAAACATGGGCATCTGTAAAAACAAGATTTTTTGCTGCTTTGTTTGGCAATACTCTCCTTCGCACGCAATTCAGCAATGGTTTCAATGACACTGAAATCTTCAAACGTTCTCCATGTCTTGAGTTGGCGTCTTCCTATCATAAGATTCACCACAACGAGCAGCAAAAACAACATCATGACACCAAACAATGTCATATGGGCATTTTCAGTGATTTCAATCAATGGGTTTTCAAGACAAATAAAACCTTTATCTATTATTTCTTGTGGTATTAACAATGTCGTCGAGGAATTTTGCAGCCCACGAAGGTCCAAACATGATGTGTCTTCATGTCGAAAAAAGCCATTTTCATTGTTGCATGCTAGATAATCCATGGAATCTTTGCCGACTTTGGTTATGGAAAACATAATCAAACCAATGAATCCAAGAATTGTCAATTCACCAAACAATGTTTGTACCACTGGTCGGAAAAGCTGGTTACCGTTTGACTTTGCCAAAGTATATTCTTCTAACAACTCAAAGCTAATACTGATGGTGATGATAGCGGTAATGGTAATGCCCAAAAAATAAGAATATATCAAAGGATTCACTTCTTCCTGAAGTGTGTAATCCATGTTTGAGGGCTATTGCATGGTGGCCAGGTGGGGTGGGTGGTGATGGCGCAGGTGGGTTTTGAGGTGAAATATATTGAAAAATAGGAATTCTTGTTGTGCCAGCAACGCCAACGCAACACCAACGCAAAACTAGCTGGAATTGTATTTTGATTTGGCGACGAGCAGTTACACCTGCACTGAACATGTTCCACCCACAATAACTACCATGAACGAAATAGCAAAGTCATTAACAATTGTTCGACGTGGGTCTCGGATGGGTAGTGAGAATCGAAATGCATTGTTAATGCGTGGCAACGTTCATGATCTGCTTGCAAAGAAACCAATACGGACAAGACAAGCGGAATTGGACAGAACAAAACTTGAAAAGATTGGTCGTGCATTAGCAACCGACAAAGTGGCTTTTGACATAGAAATGAAACGTCGACGAGAGGAAGAAGAAGTGGCAAAAGATTTAATGCAAGACATGGGGTTTAAAACGGTGGAACAGATGAAAGAAGAAGGGATGCAAGTGGAATTACGCAACAGCACCGAAGTTCTCGAAAGAGTAGCTTTGCAAACACTCAACAAACAATTTGCACAACGATTGATCGCACAACGACACACGCTGAAAACGTTGACGGATCAGCACGGGCACATGAAATTAGACTTAGAAATATTGACTAAATCTGTACTGGAAGATGATAAAAAATGGAAACAAGATGATGCTTGTGTCAACATAGGAAAATGGGAAAGAAACGCATTGCATTTGCGTGATTTAATGGCCAAAGCCAAAGTCATCTTGGATTCCTTAACGGACCGAATCAACAAAGATCGAGCGATATGTACTCTACACGGTGGGATTACGAAAGAAGGCCGCATTGATATCCTTAATCATACGAAAGAATTAGAACACACGACAAATCAAATAAGAAAAGATTATTCAACAATACAAAAGGCAGAAAGTCAAATAAAGGAAATCTCATCTGAATTAGCCGTCGAAGTTAATTTATTTAAAAACGGTTACAAAGAAAAAAGAAACATGTTTGAGAGAAATCAAAGACACCAAAAAAATCGTACCTTTGAAGACATATTGGAAGAAGACTTTGGAAGCAAAAAAATTACACCAGCAGCACGAAGAATGATGTTCAAAGCTGCAGCCGAAAGTGCAAAATTAAAAAGAGGGAAGGAGCGATTGTTGCACTCGAAAAGAAAACAAAAACAATACGATATATTTTTTGGAGCATTAAAAAAAGCAACTGGCATTGATGAAATCAGTGACATCGTTGCCATGATTGTGGAGAGCAACGAACGTGACATGAGAAAAATTGAAGAACACAGTTCTTTAGAAACAGAAATCTCAGAACATATGAAATCGTTGACTACAATCAAAAGAGAATACATGGAACAACTTGCCACTGGCAGCTCGGCCAAAATGTTAGCCCGGCAAAGGCAAGCAAAACTGGTTGAAATTCGTGTTTCGAAAATGAATCGTGCGACAAGCAAACACACAGTAGCTCTGGAAAATGCACGCAAAGTATTGGATACAACCACTAAAAATGTAATGGATATCTTGAAAGTTATTAAACCGTCCAGTGCAAAAAGATTAATGAAATTTGCAAAACAACATGGTGTTGTTGTAGGGAACGAAGCAGTATTGGCAGAAGCATTGGGTGAAGTTGATTTGTGGATCACAACCACAAAACGTATTCTAACGCATACCAATGGTGGCAACGGTAGCAACAATGGTGCTATGCACCGAAGAAAAAGAACTTCAATACTTTTGGGTCAACCAAGAAATGGTTCGGAACTGTTCAATACCAAAGATCGAAGGTCGTCTTATGCTCCAGGCGGTTTAGGTAACATTGATGCTCGTAACAGAAGCAGTGACACATGGAAAAGGAAAAGGAAAAAAAAGTTTCTCAAACCAGAAGCACCCTCGATAGAATCCATTGGTGTATTTGCTGCTGACGAACAAGGGGACAAACCAAAACCAATTGCCATTACAATGATGAAAAGTCAATGCGAACAGATGTTGGACGAAAATGCGGAAAAGAAATCGACCATCAAAGTGAAACACGCATCGAAAGAATCAAGAAGATCGTCAATGGGCAGTTTCAAGCAACCAAGACGTTCTAGTTTATTTAAAAAAGGATAAACATGCTTATTTTTTTGGATCAGGTACAGTACCAGGTTATATAGGTACCGCTGTACACACGTATTGGGTATTTCGTTTCCCCCAGCCAGCAAAGAAAAAAAGTCGAGCCAACACCTGGCAAAACCGAGAAATAATCCATACCGGACCTGAACAACGACCATAATTACAATTTCACTGGCTCTGTGTAACTTATACGTTTACTAGAATACCGAACTACGATAACATGGACACCCAATAACACAAGTCGCCCTCTCAATTTATAATCCTACTACACACTACCCCCCAATTTCATCATGGCAGAAACAAAACATCCAACAGAGGAAATGCCTGATTTGGTTTTAGCGACGGGCCAAACCCCGGAACCTTCCACACTGGATGGATACAAACAATTAACGGAAAGTCTTCGACAAGACATTGATATATTAAAGAAAGAATTAAGTGAAGTGCGTTCAACCATGCTAATGCATATGATTCATGCCAAAGCTAAAAAGAATCAGTTCACTTTAAAAAGTGATGGAGCACGGTTGAAGAATATAGTTATCAAAGCGAGAGACAGCGAACGTGCTCGCAATACTTTGAGCAAACATGAATTCAGTCGACGAAAAAGAGAAAAAGAGATGCTTGCACGAAGAGAAGCAGCCCACCTAAGATTGATAAAACGCCGGCAAAATTTACAAGGCACACCCTCTAGGAAAAATAAAAAAGACAAAACCTCGGTTCATCCAGAAGTCATTCATGAAAGACTTGGAACGGACGCTGTGGATATCGAGGATTACACTGTACAGTTTGAGCATGGTCCATTAGGAATACATTTGGAAGAAATTTACGACAACAATTATTCTGCTTTCGTGGCTGAAACCAAAAACAATTCTCAAGCCGAAAAAGGTGGGCTTCAAGCGGGCGATATTTTACTTAAAATTAAAAAAAAATCCATGGAAGATGTACCGTTTGACGATGCTATCCAAACCTTAATGGCTAGCGACCGACCGTTGAACATCACATTTCGTCGACGTATTAAAGTATATTGCGACCACGCGGAAGGGTTGGACGGAGCCGGGCACATGCATGGTACCGTGTATTCCTTTGACGCGAACCCTGGTGATTTAGGTTTCTCTTTGGAAGAAATGTCCAACGCCACTTTAACTGGTATTCGTTATGATTTATGTGTGACCGATGTGAAACAAGATGGTCCTGCGGCAAGGAAGGGATTAAAATCATTGGATATATTAGTGGGTATAAACGGTGATTCAGTGGGTGGGTTAGGGTTTGAGGAAACAAGACTGTTGTTGGTCAAATCACCCCGCCCAATGTCATTGCATTTTTTTCGTTTTACTTTGGGCCAAGGTACCATTGAATTGGGTACAGATTATTTGCACGAAGAAGTGGTGTATGTTTTGCAATACGTTGATTTAGCATCATCAAGATTGTTCAATCAAGTTGAATTAGCAAAAATGACAAGAAAAGACGAAGCCAAAGTGAAAAATTTGCAAACGGCAAGGCATGAATTGTCAAAGGTTAAAGAGCGTTTGGTCTCTTTATTAGATGGAGGTGCATTGCATTCCGATCGTGACTTGTGTATGAACGTGTTGAAAATTATTCGTCAAGCGATCGTAGACATGGAATCAGCACAAGCCGCAGTTGATGCAATTGGTCAAGCAAAATTAAAATCGAAGAAGAGTTTTGGCAGAAGGTAATTAGGGTAGTAGGTGTAATCATAAGTACAAATGCGTGTGCTACTGCAGAACAATCTAGCATATCTTGAGTTGTGGCACATGGCACATGGAGCATGGAGTGGTTTCGTGTTTCGTAGTTCGTGGCACATAGATCTAGTTTTGTTACAACATGTAGTCATGTAGTAGGTACATTAGAGATAGTAGTACAGATATAGATATAATGATCTAGTTGTTCTTGTAATGTATAGCGTGTTGGTTTACGCATAAAATTGGTATCTGGGTTGATATCTCTGTGTACACGTACTACACGTAGTACACACGTGGCACCGGCACCTGTACTTTTTAACGTCTCAATTTTTCAGCTTGACACTTTTATCGGCAAAAACAAATTTAGATGAAGCACACAGAGTTTGAAAATCTTCTTTCACTTGTGATTTGGACATTGTCACTGCTGGTTCAGTTGCTAAAAA
>Ga0115007_10001992_pt1 | contig 12848 bp, 9 predicted proteins | sample ArcOceMetagenome_2_FD_87166 | JGI IMG/M metagenome (GOLD analysis project Ga0115007, IMG submission 87166) | Marine eukaryotic phytoplankton communities from Arctic Ocean - Arctic Ocean ARC135M Metagenome | ecosystem: Environmental > Aquatic > Marine > Oceanic | place: Arctic Ocean | collected... | reverse complement strand
TCTTATTTATATTTTATGGTTTAAGCATATATTATAAATTGTTTCTAATCTATTTTATTATGTCATTTACATGCACATAAGTGTGTATAGCATGTTGCATGCCGCTCATCTTATGATGGGGGGGGGGAGGGGTTGAGAGAGCACACTTATGTTTGTCTGACTTGGAACTAAAGTAAATTCCTCGCATCACCTTGCTGTAGCATTGAAGTAATCCAGTCAATTACCATGATAGTACCTGTTCCAACATCAAATTTGTCATATAATTAATTGCACAATACAAGATACAGAATATCCCTAAGGAATCTGAATACATACTGTTGGTAAAATGGCGATAACGACTAGCATGTAGTCATGGTTGAAGAAGATATATTGGCAATTTTCTAAGATAATTTTCTCAGTAGTTTTGTTGGTAGTTTGTAACATAGTTATGCGCTGCTACAGGATCTAAAATACTTTTTTGACATGACTGTACTACATCCAATCTAATCAATGACAGCAATTGGTTGTTAATGCGATAATACAGTCGAGATTTGGGAAGAAAAGATAATTGAAAGAAAATATAACCCAATACGTATTATTTTCTCAATGGTATATAAATGATTGATTATCTCATTTTTAAATCCAATAATTGGGTATATTCAAAATTCCATCCTCTAGATTCCATGATGGAAACCAGCCATCTTTTGCGCTCGTAAGTGCCACCGTTTCGGCTAGCCCTAAAAGAAACAGGAGTGTAGCTATAGAAGAATAACCTACCAGCTTGGATGTTAGAAGAGTACTCTTCAACAAAGAAATATCTTCCTTATATGAATCGAGTTTATCTTGAGCAACGTACGGTTCGCAAGTGTCTTGTGATTGTGAAAATGAATCGAATATTGCACGGATTGCCAAAGGATTGCCTCCACTGTTTGCCTGTTCGAATGCCTGAAACGTAAGATAACCTTTCGAGGAAAGAAAATTACCTTCAATTGGAAATTTCTCTACAAGTTGGGATACTGTCAATTTATTATTGATGATCTGTTCAACATCTTTGGATGTCAAGTCTTCGGGGTATCCGCAAAGTGGACTCAATCCAATATTGTCTCCCCCCAATGATGGACTTCCCTTCAGTGATTGGATATACTGAGTTGCACCATACATTCTTGGAAATGCGGAAAGTGCAACTCCAACTCCTCCCGACGAACCAAAGAACCATAGGAAAAATTGTGTGCGTGCAACATCTGCCGCAACATCTACCGCAATCTCTGATGGAATTACACGAAGAATTGTCGTTGTCGACGACGACGGCGGATACGACGACACGACACGACGACTTCGTTGATGTTGTTGTTGTTGCTGCTGCTGAACGAAACCATGACAGCAAAAGCAATTGCAAAAAATGCAAAAGGTAGTAAGGAAAACCAGCAGAAGTTGCATCATCTTATTTAAGGATCGTATAAATTGCTTTAGACCAGTTACTGGGAAGTAGCTCTTTGGTATGGTTGTGTGCAGTAGGTATCATCTGTTGTGGACGAGCAAAATGCACAGCAAAAAGCAAACAATCTAATAAATTGAATTTCAATTAAGATCGATGCCATCAATCGTCGTCAATGTCGTCAATCATGCATGTCGTTATTGACGATATGTTTTCTCCCCCCTTGTTATTTTATTATTTTCAATTTAGGGGATAGTAAAAAATGAAACATACTCCCAGTAGTACTACAGTACTGTACTGGTAGTGGTACAGTACAATAAGACGATAGACGATAGAGTTTGTCTACTGTGTATAATAAGCAATACTTGTACTAGTACAAAAAGTTGTAGCTAGCTAGCACAGTTTACGACAAGATGTGTTATGGTATGATATGAGATATTATGAGCAGTAAATAATAATGTTATAATAGTATACTTTTTATTGTTATAAATTCTAAATGTTACAGTTACATCTGTAGTATTTCATTTTTCTTTTCTTTTTCCCTATCCTCGAAGTCACGAAGATTTGGTATTAGCGTGTTGTATAGCCATATCATAGGAGAAACCCCCTCCCCCAATGAGTTGTTGTATATATATATATATATATATGCGTCATAATATGTTCGGCTACGACATTTATGAATGACGTTTTTGATTTGCAGTAGGATATTATTATTTATATTCACAAGCACTGCTGCAAAACAAAAAACAACTTCTGTATTGTTGTTGTTCTTTCTTTATTTACGAGAACATGATGATAGTCCCTTACGTTTTCGTGGTACGTATGACGGAATAATGTTAGTGTCGTAGTGGACACGTTCTTCTCGTAGATATGTTTCTGCGTACTGATTAGCTTGATCTTTTGTTATATGCATATCAAGACTCTTCGTTGATTCACAAACAAATTGCATATGATTGGTCAGTAAATGTAACTGTCCAATTATTTGAAGCAATGTCGGTGAGGACATAAATTTAATACTTTTCGGTACAGCATCGAGTTGTCCAGAAACGATACTAACTGCCATCCGTTCCTCATTGGAATCTCCAAATGAAATGATTTGTCGTGGTTCATGTTCATCTTCTTCTTCTTCAACAATGCAAACATCACCACCTTCTTCATCAGTCATTGAACTTTCCGATAAAGACGATGCCGTCGATGAAACTTCTGTTCCTTCTAAACTAGCACATGATGTAGCATCATCACCGCCACCGCCACCGCCATTTGCTACGCCTGCCTTATTCAGTGCATCATAAATTTCATTGACTTCATGAGCAAAAGCAGCTGCCTTCCAACATAAAGGTTGACAAGGATAGAATTTTTCATATCGAGTACGTGCGGAAACAACAGGATACTTTGCAATCACTGGTAGTAGTGAAGGACAGTATTTTTCAGCAGAGAATTGTACCCACCCTTCATCAGAGTTAGTAATAATTATCACCTGATAGAGATGAGATTGATTATGCATAATATCGTTGAAAATTTCAAGAGCATAAAATAAGATTTATTTAGATAGAGGAAAATTGAAAAATTTGGGTGAGACGTGTGTGCACGTGGTCGGAATGAGGGCAAATATAGTGATTATATGCGCGAGATTGAACTCATCGCCGTTGTGGCGCGAAATTTGAGCCCTCATTGTGACTGCGTAACCGATGTTTAACCGCCAAGTTTTAGATTGAATCACAGGTGGTGCCAATCACGAATCGAAATCGGTATGTATATTTTTTTTCCACGGAAAACAACAATAAAGCAATCGGTTTCCGAGTCTCGTCCACCATGGGGATGAACGGATTTTCAAGGAGCCGAAAGAAATTCCAAATACATGATAATAGAAAAATTAAACTTACCTCTCCATATTTTGATGCTTCTTCTAGAAATCTTTCTGCCGCTCGACTTAGTTCTTCTAACATGTTTTGAAACTGTAATGAATGATGGAAGCCACGATCAAAAGAACGAAAAATTAATTTGTCGGTGTGAGAGAAAGCAAATTAATAACGTCGTAAACAATCAATTCTAATAGAATACCTCTTTCAAAATGAATATAGTATAGCTTCGTGTTCTTGTTTGGAAAAGAATATAGTATATTATATAACTTACATGCTGTGGTAAGTCTTTTGAATTTTCGATTTGCCATCGATCAACAAAGGTGGATGGAAGAATTGTATCATCGTAATCGACGATAACGACCTTCCCATTAGATTGTGTACGTCGATGATGATGAGTAGTAATATTGTTGTATAACATTTTGCTTTATTATTGTTGTATAGTTGAGTTTTGTGTGTGTGAAAGTATTACAGTGTACTATTATTTTGGCATGGAAGCAAATATTATGATACGCCGAAGTGGTTGGTAATTCATGAAGTCGTCTGTTAAGATTTGAAAAAGAAAAATAATGAGATGATCGATTGGCGTGGACTTTTCAAAAAAAATGTGACGAATTTTCGTTGTTGACCTCCATCGTTTTACTCGTAAACGAGTTTTAAAATTTGGGTGCACTTATAAGTACAATTTTGTATTCTACACAACGGAGTTTTATTTGTTATGCATGAATGACATCCTCGGTTGAACGTAACATACCGACTTTTTTATTTCGGCATAATACGCGCGTAGATGACAGCCGATTTTTGAAAGTTACTCTTTAAGTAAAAATGGGTTAAGTAAAATATGTTACGCGGTTTATTTGGGGGGGGCGCCTTTTTTTTTTGTATAAAATCGTCGAAAGTCGGAATGCACACGTCTTAACCTTTTGATGAAGAGCCAATACAAACTGTAGCTCATAACAATATTTTGTCACCTTGAGTTTGTACAACGAACCAAATCAAAATGTAAGAGACAACATAATCCACCAATCATTCGTGTGTGTGATGGAAAGTTACTGTATATCTATCTTTAATAATGATAAGAGAGTTGAACTAACAACAACAAACAGTCAGCAGTGGACAGTGTGTGGTTACAGTGACACACGAAGCACACATCACTACTATACACCATGCTGATTATCATTTCTCAATCACGAGTGACTAAAGAGCACATTGAATTGATACTTGTTATGTAATTCTAATAATCTAATATGATCACAGTTACATTTCCTATATAGTAATATCAACACCAAGTATGTATCATACTTTTCTATGTATATATGACAATGTTTAAAGAACACAAAAAATTCAATGGAAGAGCAGTTGTTGATAAAAAATTAATGAAGTAAAAAGAGTTGAGGAACTAATACATGGATGAGCATGTATATGTATCCTTATCCAAAGATTACCGAACAATATATTTTAAAGTGTGGAGGTAACAAAGTGGGTTGGTATCCTCACTTAAAAAAGTAGATCTGTCTATTCTACCTCCTAGTGAGAAAAAGCTGGAGGTGTCGATTCAGAACAACTGATGTAAAATAGCTCTGCAAGACATGTCAAAAGTATCAAATGCGCAAGCTTGCTCCCTGAAAAAGAAGGAACAATTACCAATGATGATAGTAACCCCAAATGGATTGTCAATTGCGCCCTCATACTTAGCATAGAGAGAGAGTGAGGGAGAGAGCTCAACACTCACCTCAATCCATTTACTCATCACAGAATTCCTTTCCATTAGCAAACATGATTCATATAAACAGACACTTTTGCAGAATGTAAAGCAAAGCATATCAGATTATTATTGGTGCTGCTAGCGCTAGTTTTGAGTCGAGTGAGTCGTCAGTCGCTGCATCCAAAAAAATTCGTGGCGAATAGAAAACACAAAATCACAAAACATCAAGAAATATGTTACATGTACATACTAGTAATAGTACTCAATGATGAAACTAATGATAAGAGGTTCATAAAGGTGGCAACAAGCGTTGACGATGGCCTTCGAACGGACATGCTATACGAATTAATTTAATTCGTATTCAAACGCGATATCATAGTATCATTACAGTTGAGAGCACGCCCAGACGGCAATCATGACAATTATGACAATCGATAAACCCCCTACGAATGCTGCCATCGGCGAAACTACTCGACATCTTCAAGAGCCTCTTCTATCACAACAGCAATCGATTCTAGTAGAAAATCGAGGGGATGAAAATGGCATATTAATTGATGGAAATGATGCAGATGGAAACGAAAATCGCGAGCAACAAGAAATACCAGTGGCTGCTTCTCAACAACTGTATGATGGGCTAAAGTTTAGAGATTCTATCTTAATCAAGTCCCTATATTTTCTTGACGCTTTAGGAAGTTCGGCATGGGGACGATTTAGTGCAATATACTACAACACTCATGGACTAAATCCACAACATATTGGTGTCATCGAAGGATTGAGAACTGTCGTACCATGTATAAGTATGATATTTTGGGGCTTCATCGCTGATCGTTTCAATTGTCGAAAACAAGTTTGGTTATGGACGAAAGTAGGTGGAAGTGTGATTTTATTGTTCCTGGCTCTACCTTATGTTACTCAATCTTTCTATCGGATACTATTTGTGTCGGTGATAGCACAACTTTTTGTATCTAACGGTGCTATTCTAGATGCATATACACTGGAGCTACTAGGAACAGCAAATAAACTATTTTATGGACGATATCGTTTGTACGCAAGCTTATCATGGGGTATGGGATCTATGGTTATGGGATGGGTGGCCGACCATTATGGGTTTGACTGGAACTTTATCATGTTTGGTGCGTTGAGTTTTTTAATGATCGTACTGGTTGCGTACTATATACCAAACTCTATCAATGTCGATTCCACCCGCCAAGAAGAATCAGTTACAACTACTACTAGTAGTAGTATTAGAAGTACAAGCAACGAAGAAACGGATGTCGAAGATGATGGTGATGGTGATGGTGATGATGATGATGACGATACTGCTGGTCAATCATCTGAACGAATTGCTGACCTCTTAATACTTATATTTCAACCTCGAGTGATATTTTTTCTAATTGAAATTACTATTATGGGTGCAGCTATGGCAACCGTGGAAAGATTGTTATTCTTATACATGGTCAATGATTTAGATTCATCCACATTTCTCTGTGGCTTGAGTGTTGGAGTGAATGTAATTTTTGAGCTTCCTATATTTTGGCACGCATCTTCGATCTTAAATTTTCTTGGATCTGATGGTATGTTTCTATTGTCTATGACTTGCTTCGTCGTTCGGGTGTATGGATACACATTGTTGACTCCATCAACCAAGTGGTGGATACTCGCACTTGAATCGATGCACGGGGTTACATTTGCAATGTTTTGGATTGTTACCACTGATGTTTCTAAAGTTTTGATAGATAAAAGCAAAGGAGGCTTCTGGAGTACAACTATTCCCTCTATTGTACAAATGCTATACACCGCAGTCGGAGCAACGATTGGATCAGTTTTGGGAGGCTTCGCTATGCATCAATTTGGCTCAAGATCGATGTACCTTTTTACGGCAGAAGTAGTTTTCTGTTTGCTATTGGTTCATTTGATGGGAAGTATACTCGCCCGAACAAAATATTGCAATCGAATCGGAAGCCTTCTTCCTTATTGTCATAATGAAGTAGAGAACGTTAACGTTAATACTGACGATGATGTTGATGTTGAACACGACAATGAGAGTGGAGAAGATTTGCCAATAAGTGGCAATTCGTCTACTACACCTACATAGCAGCCAACAAACCAATCAGTCTCACTTACCGTATTATTAGATACTATGAGATCCGTTTCGTCAGACGGCCATTCCACCAAACGCTCACATTGATGTACCTGCCCCCCACCCCCTTTTTGAATTCGGCTAGCTACATTTCCCAACAAAAAAATCATTGATAAATATCAGAGAGTGTTTCTTTCATAAATGATTTTTTTATTCTCGGTTCAACTAACCTTTTGGGGATGGATCATAATACTGAATTTAGATACTGTAGCAATACCTTGATAGCTGCAGAAAGTCACCATTGGATTACTATTACTATTTTAGATTGCATAACGAAATGTTATATATATCTGTACCGTAGGAAGAAGTTTACTGACATCTCACATCTCACATCTTTTCTGTAGCAACTAGCTGTACAAAAAAACACAGAAAACCAAAATCTTCGAAATTTTTGCGCGTCGTATCATATCATCGTGTCACACATTCTTCAACATCCGATTCTTCCGCATCCCAAATTCAGCACGTCATAAAATATATTTTAAATCTTGGGTCTTGGGCATTTTGAATACGTATCTCCTATCCACGCATATCTCTTAGAGAAACCGATCTAATATCGATCGAACGAAACATCACATCGCCACCCGTTTCATTATACAGCAATTACTGAATCATGGCAGTAGATAGACCGGTTATGTATCTAGAGCACGATGATTGGTCTCCAAGATACGAAGACACATTTTTCACTGTACGGCTCGATCGTTTCAAGTTGTTCGCTTCGCTACAAGACGCTTTCGAGTTGTCTACTTCGTTACCAGTCGATGGTGATGGTGATGGTGATGGTGATGGTGACGACGACGACGACGACGATGATGATGATGATGATACTATAGGAGGAAAGACGAACTTCCCCGCGTATTATTACAGGATCGAAGTCTTTTGTGGAAGACACGAACCGAGAATTGTCTTTCGACGTTACTCTCAATTCAAATGTCTTTACGAGAAATTACCTAAAATTTTTACGAATGGGAGTATCGTTAATGAACGACTGGTATTCCCACCTGGAAGTCCTTGTTTGTGTCATTCTCAAAACAACGAATTCGCTAAGAATCGATTGGAACAACTACGAGAGTTTTTGAAGGATTGTTTGACAAAAAGGGGGGTTGCTAGTCAGGAATATGTTGCTAAATTTCTGGAACTGGATTATATTTCGTCGAGATAATAATTAAATCTACGAATACATTCTCAAATTCAACATCGAAGACATTCGATTATGCAGCGTTTAATTCTAGAAACTAAAATAATAAGAGAGACAGAGACAGAGAGTACTAAGATGCATTTGATTATTATTAAACACATGGATTGTTTGAATTCAGGATTGATTCAATAACGCACAAGTATAGATGGATAATAGCGAATTTGATTCCAAATGATACGAATGACACGGGGCAAAAATGAATTGTGAATATGTAATACAGAAATATTATATTCCATACAATGAATTTCTATCAGAAATGAAAAATACTCTATCACAGTGTAGCATATAATAATGTAAAAGTATATATATATATAATATTATTAATCTTGTACGAACAACGGATATTGGTTTATAGCTTGATTACCACAGCACATAGCATTGCCTCAAGTCGTCATTTTTTTATTTACTTACCCCTCCATAATATAACAGAGAACCCCATCCCAGCATGTGTGATACTTGTCAATCACTTACATACATTAGGATGCTGTTGATATTATGTTTCCCATCAGGAATTCTAAAACGTATTATAGCGACCAGGCTTTGTTATTGTTCAAAAAATAATATGCATATGGTGAGAGGGATTGGGCTATATATTACATAGTAATCAACACCATCTTCTTGAGACTTCCAACGTTACAATTACAGCACATAAAAAAGGAATCCCTCTGATTCAATCCATTAATTGGAAGAACGTTGTATGCATGCGGTAATCTTATGGACTTCTCTGTGCTTGGCTGTTATTCTATCTTTTGTTGTGTAGCAGTAGTGAAAGTAGCACCAGAAGTATTAGTGAAGACTAACTTAGCTTCTTTAATCCTTCTCACTGCAGCCACCAACCAAATCTCGTAATTATTAGCTACATCTCATCGTCTGTTGCTATTACTCTATCTGTCAGTGTTGTTGTCGTAACTTAATACTTTCGACAAGTCGATTCATCATCATTTCAAAGTTTTCTGACTGAACATTCATTGTTTGATTTCTATTCACTTAATTGCTACAGACAAAGCAAAGACAAGAAAATTGATCAGCAGTTATTATTTCATATTTTGATTATTTTATACGTATCTAAAATCGAAATTGCTCAAAATGACATCTATATCTGATATCACAACCCCTTCCGTCAAGGATACAACTAAACTTGAACGGATTGGAGCCCATTCGCATATTACTGGCTTAGGGATCAGTGATACCTTAGAAGATTTGTCCGCTGGTGCAGGTACTGGTGATTCCTCCTCGAATGATGCTGGTTCGTCGTTACGATCATCATCGGCGTCGTCGTCCGCTCCCGGTAGTGGCCTGATCGGCCAAGTCAAGGCACGCAGGGCTATGGGTCTCGTATATAAACTTATCCAAAAGGGTAAGATCGGTGGTCGAGCTATTTTATTGGCAGGTCCGCCATCTACTGGTAAAACTGCGTTAGCGATGGGATTGGCACAACAATTAGGAAGTGACGGGAATAATAGTAGCAACGATAAAGACAGTGATAACGATATCCCATTCTGTAGTTTGAGCGCCACTGAGGTATTTAGTTTGGAAGTGAGCAAAACGGAAGCCTTGACACAAGCGATCCGTCGATCGATGGGAGTTCGAATCGTCGAAGAGCAAGAGGTAATGGAAGGAGAGGTCGTCGAAATCCAAATCGATACACTTTCGGGAGGAGGTGGTAAGGTAGGAAAAACGGGACGGCTTACACTCTGTACGACCGATATGGAAACTATATACGATTTGGGAACAAAAATGATTGAACGGTTGACACAAGAACGTGTCACTGCTGGAGATGTAATCCGAATTGATAAGGCTACGGGGAAAATTTCTAAATTGGGTCGGTCTGTATCCCGTTCTCGAGACTATGATGCAATGGGATCAAATACCAAATTCGTCCAATGTCCTGAGGGAGAACTTCAGAAAAGAACAACAGTTACTCACACTGTATCACTTCATGAAATTGATGTTATCAACTCAAGACAGCAGGGATTTATGGCTTTATTTACCGGTGATACGGGAGAAATTTCTGAAAGTATTCGAACACAAATCGATGCAAAAGTCGACGAATGGAAGACGGAGGGTAGAGCGACACTTGTTCCGGGTGTATTATTCATTGACGAGGTCCACATGCTCGATATGGATTGTTTTTCCTTTTTGAATCGTGCATTAGAGTCGGAACTTTGTCCTATCGTTATCCTCGCAACGAATCGTGGCATATCAGCGATACGGGGGACGAACTTTCGCGGACCACACGGTATACCTCTCGATCTATTGGATCGGCTTTTGATCATCCCAACTGCACCGTATTCAGTCGATGAATTACGAGGTATTCTACGTGTCCGATGTACTGAAGAACAGGTCGATATGGCTGACGATGCTCTGGAACTATTAACGCGGATCGCTAGTGGTACAACATTACGATACGCAATACAAACGATCATAACATCCTCCTTAATTGCGAAAAAGAAAAAATCGAATCGAGTTGAAGTACCGCATATTGAACGAAGTCATACATTATTCTTCGATGTTGAACGATCTACGAAGTTTATCATGGAATATCAAAACCAGTTCTTGTTCCATGAATTAGAAGACGATGGAATAAAAGAAGAATCGTCATCATCCATTCCTCCCGTGGAAGAACCAAAGGATAAAATGGAAGAATAGAAATTCTAATATACGATTAAATTGTTTTATCTCAGTATTTTTTCTACATTGCTAATTAGTGTGTGCCATATAAAAACGCTCTAGTTTAATAATTAAAAATACAAGTCAAACTATTTTCTTTAAAAAAGAAGAAGAAGGTTATGCATACGGTATGTACGGTATGTGTGCTATATATCACCACTCAGCATGAATGGTTCTCGAAGGAATTCTAGAAATCCCTCCTTATCATTATTATTTTGGTTCGCTTGTCGATTATTCAAAGATGACGAAAAATTGTTGTTGTTGTTGTTTCCCGGAACGATTACGTTCTCTTCTTCCCCATCGATCGCTTCATACATGTGATATTGTCCATTGTGATCAATGTCGTGATTTCCTTCTTCCATTTGTTGTTGTTGCTGTTTCCCAACATGACCGAACCGATACAAGACCAAACCAGATACTACTACCACTAAGCCCACTATATCATAAACACGTAATTCCGAAAATGATGAATGGAATGAAAATGCTAAATGACCAAGTGGAACAACCAATGTCAAACCAAGATACATAAGATCACACGATCCGTATTTTAATACGAAAAGCATCGACAATGCATATACAGCTGAATTTAATAATGATATATGTACCCAAAGTGCTGCCGTAGAACAGTCATCCGGATGACAACCCAATTCAATAGTATTCGACTGTACGAAGAGACAATGAATCCCATCCATCCAGTTGGATGTTATATCTAAAGGACGAACTTTTGGACTTGATACAAGACCAGATGGTACTACCAAAAATAATCCACAAACAAATTGATATAATGATACCCAACCATTAATCAGAATTGGATCTAATGTTGATGCTGTTTGAAGTGCCACCTGTTTGTATACTGTTGACATGACACTAGGTACGCATGACAATAACATAACAATCGACCAAAAGAAGACTAAAAAGTCATCATCTCGTGTAGAAGCTTCTTCTCTCGATACCCAAGCACAATACAAATTAGTACTATCATCATCGGTGGTGCGATTGTTACCACTCAACATAGTCGTGAGGAATTGTTGTTGTTGTTGGAAAAAGTCAGGGCCTGGATTGGTCATAATATTATTATCATCATCATTTTTACCGTACGATAAGCATTCATCCTGATTGGTTGCTACCTGACAAATAACACAATCATTATCAGTATCAATTGCCTTACAATAATAGTCTGCCTCTCTTTGATGAGTCAGTATAGGATACAGAACAACTAATATACCACAAAATACAACAACAGCACCAGCATATTGACGGATAGTATATTTTTCACGAAGAACAATTGATCCTGCTGCCATAGACAGTGGTATAGCAACTTGAGGTATCAATACCAACAATGTTCCCTATAGTTAGTATTATATTTAATATACATAATACAATATAGGAATAAGAAGAAATATAATCACAAACGGAGAGAAATTAAGAAAAGGAACACACGAATAAATAATGAATAAATATCAGTAATCAAGAAGCAGCAAGGGGTTACTTTTTTTTAATTGTTACTTACGGGTAAATATACTGTTGATAAAATTTGCATCGCGGCACTAATAGCATCTAAACATCCCATAATAAAAAATGGTTTCATAATTGTATATGATGGTATTGCATTAGAACGTGGAATTGTATTGTTAAGTAAACCTAATATCGATACTGGTATTATATATACAAATGACATTAATATATACATCCCATTTGCATACATATTAAGGAATGTTGGATAATTGTACCTATTTTTTATATTTTATTTTGATAGAGAGAGAAGAGAGAGAGAGAGAGAGAGAGAGAGAGAGAGAGTAACATTCCGAAACAATAGAATAAAGTTAAGTTAAGTTTAGTTGAATAGAATAGAATAGAACGAGGAG
>Ga0115007_10001989_pt1 | contig 12855 bp, 7 predicted proteins | sample ArcOceMetagenome_2_FD_87166 | JGI IMG/M metagenome (GOLD analysis project Ga0115007, IMG submission 87166) | Marine eukaryotic phytoplankton communities from Arctic Ocean - Arctic Ocean ARC135M Metagenome | ecosystem: Environmental > Aquatic > Marine > Oceanic | place: Arctic Ocean | collected... | reverse complement strand
CCTCGTAGTTACTATGAGACAGCAGCAGCGCCAGCAGCAGCGCCAGCAGCAGCGCCAGCAGCAGCGCCAGCAGCAGCGCCAGCAGCAGCGCCAGCAGCAGCTCCAACAAAAATACCTCCACCACCATCGACGACGACGACGACGACGACGACGACAGCACCAATAAAAACATCCTTTGTTATAAAGAAGAGATCATATCAGCATATCGCTCCTATTAATACTAATAAAAGCAGCAGCCCAAGAAAAACAGCACGTACCAAAGTCGATAAGAAGAAGAAAGAAAACCCCCCTTTAAAATTCAATGCCCATCCTAGTAGTAGCAGTAATGTTACTGTATTTCCTGGTATCAACAATACTACTGCTCATGCTCGTGCTCATGCTCTTGCTACTACTAAAACTGCTCATGTTCCTGCTACTACTAAAACTGCTACTGTTACTGCGATGACGACGACGAGCAGCAAAATGTCATCGCTGGATGAAAAAAAATGGAATATGATACGGAATGATGTATTAGCCGCATTTGGTATACGTGATGATAATACAACCAGTAGTGCTACAACAACTGCATGTAAGTATAATATTAATAACAATATAATAGCTGCAACACCAGCAACACAAAGGGAAAAATTATTAATTGAGGAACAATTTAATAATGATTTACAACGTCACCAGATATTGCATTTGCGTGGTATTACTCAACGTCCATCGAATAAATTTCAAGCACAAGTTTACCATCAGGGCAAATCACGATATATTGGTGTTTTTGAAACTCAAAGGGATGCAGCTATTGCATATGAAATGGTACGATCGAAGATTAAAAAACCGAAAAAATAAAGTGTAACTAAACAACAGCAACAGCAGCAAAGGAAACTTAGAAGAATTATTCCCATCGATCAAATATACACACCATTGTCATCTGCAATAATAACTATCGAATTTTCGAGAAGAGAAAGAGAGAGAAAAACACGGCGAGGCGATTAATTAATAAAAGAGAGCGACAGCGACAAGATAGAACGGATGCTTGATGCTGTGTTACGTACCTGAAATTATATTTCAATATAGCGAACGAGTTCAAGGATATACGGTATATTCTACGATTGTATTAGATTTGTTTGGGGGGAAATATAATATAAGTTTTTAAAGGCTGAAATAATAATAATATAGGATACGATGTAATGGCTTTTCACTTCATTAAAAAATAAACAAATTGTAAGCGATTGATGGGAAAAACCAATAAACAGTTTTTATTTATCTTCTCCGTGTACGATTATTCTTTATTAGTTTTAGATATTTCTCCAACCAACCAGAACCAGTACAAGTCCGTATCTTTCTCCTAGTACTGAGCTGATATGTTGCTTGTATAGCCCATCCTTCTATTGAACTTATTTTCCTGATCGAGAGACCTACTGTATGATTTGTGATTTGGTAGTTAAACTTCCTAGCTGTTTTGGATGATATTTCTTTCCAATTAAAACTAATTTACCTATTATATTATGATTGCATCTGCTCAGATGGACAGCTTTAGTCCTTCAGCATTCTCAATTCACGATTTTTGGGCATTTATATTTATTTTCGATCATTGATCATTTGATCGATTGATTCATTTTTAAATAATTGTTGTCTGCATCACAACGATCACCTTATTGTTTGACGACGGAAGACTATACCACGATGGCACCGACGATAGTTGTCCAGAGATTCACGCGAAGTGCACTGAAATATCCACGAAGCAACAAATCCAGTTTCCTACGATGCTGCTTCCAACGAGAATTCACGCATCCTCTCTCGTCTAATTCTGCATTGAATTCGTCGTCGCCGCATCGTACGTTCATGGCCAGCAGCTCTAATAAAGAATCTTCAACAAATAATGGAAAAAATTCACCATCCATTCGTCCTGATGAAATCATAAATCAATGTTCACAGCTTTACGATTCATTATCGAAATTAAATGAAAAATTAGGCGGCGTGGCAATACCTACATCATCTCCACATACAAGTTTACCTTTTTGTTTACTAGTTGGAAATCATTCATCAGGAAAATCCAGCTTTATCAATTATATGCTTCAACGAGACATTCAAAAAGCGGGAGTTGCTCCGACTGATGATTCATTCACAGTTATTGCTCCTGGACCGAAAGATACGGATGCAGATGGTCCTACACTAGTAGGTGATCCCGATTTGGGGTTCTCTGGTCTAAGACAATTCGGGCCTACTCTGATACATCATTCGCAACTGAAGTATAGGGAAAGCAAACTGGATTTTATGCTGGTCAGTTTCATACTTATTACCTATGTGTAAATTGCAATGTTTGTTCTTATAAATATGCTGGGATTTTCTTCAAGAGAACGAATCCAATTTTCTTACTCTTCTGCTTTTCTTGTAATCATTTTGTTCGTACAATAGGTTGACTCGCCGTAAGTTTGAATGATTTGTCATGTATATTGGTATCAATCGTTTTTGCGTTGGCTCTTCGAATCTGATTTTTTTTTCTGTTCGCACTTTGGTTCCAGTGGTATGATTGATTCACCAGGTGGTAATCAAAACATTATGGATAGAGGCTACGATTTCCCGGGTGTGGTTCGCTGGTTTGCAAGTAGAGCAGATATTGTACTGGTATTCTTTGACCCCGATAAGGTAAGATCATATAGTATACAGACGCACAAACACACATTATTCCGGAACAAAATAATGTTCTTACCATCCCGCAACTCTCCGTTTGCACAAAATTTAGCCTGGAACTACTGGTAAGTGGAATATTTTTTACTGAACTACTTATAATAAACGTATATCATCACTTATCCAGCTAACCTAACCCATTTTCAAAGGCGAAACTATGTCTGTATTACTTAGCTCCTTGAGTGGGATGGATCATAAGCTTTTGATTGTACTGAATAAAGCAGATCAATTTGAAAAGATTCACGATTTCGCACGAGCGTATGGTTCATGTAAGTGAATTTTTATTGAAACCGGGGGGACCAGTGATCACGAACTGTTGTATTGGCAATATGGTGCGTTGACAGATTCATCGGTTTCTTCTTACTATTATTTTTCCAATTGCTTTCATCTTTGCTTTGGTGTACTGACTTTACAGTATGTAAGTGACAAATCGATCGTATAACATTAGGCTGAAACTTTGGACTTGACATTATTGTTTGATTGGTTCATTTCTGATTTTATATTTTATGTTCATGGGATATTTTTTAAATCATTCCCTATAATATGCTGCATACCCATTGTTATGATCACACGTACAATTTAACGGACGATGTTGATTTTTTTCTCTTAGGCTGGAATCTCTCCAAGGTGATTCCTCGGAAAGATTTGCCTCCAATTTTTACAATGAGCCTGACAAATGGTGAGGACAATCAATCTTCTCCACTTGCAGCGAGTTTGAGCGATTTGGCGGCAACCAAAGACGACGTAGTTGAACAAGTTATGCTGGCACCAAAACGACGTGTAGATAATGTCATTACCAACCTCTACGATTCAACAGTTACTTTGACTTTGTATTCGAAAATATGGAATGATATCGTTCACCGATACAGTAAAGAATGGAGGAATTGTCGTCTTCGAGAAGCTGGATCGACCACTTTTGCGAGTTTAACTTTAGGTGGTATAAATTATCTCGGACTAGATGCGACACTTCAAGGTGGAGTATTTGGAACATCAATTATTGGTATTGGGGGGATGGTATGGTTCCACCAAACATACTTAAATCGAGTACAAGAAGATATGATCACTCTTGATTCGTTAAGTTCATCATTCCAGCGAACGCATGCGCGGTCGGTCCAAGATGGTGATGAATACGTCGCAAATATCTGGCAACGTATACGAGGGTCCTTGCGGTCAGCCTTATCTACGGCATTTGAGGATGGTGGAACTATCGGTACCGCTTCGACTTCTGAGCTGGAGAAACTCCAAACTATTCTAGAGGACGATATTCCACGATTACGACGATTGGCAAATGAAACACAACTATATACTACTGTGAAATAAATAATTGAATGGAACTAACTAACTTATATTTGAACTCATTGATCTTTGTATGTAGTCAGTGATCTGTGACTTCTTTCCTCTGGCGTAGCAGCCAAATTTTCTTTTTGCTGACTATAATCTGAAATTGCAAATCTCGTCAACTGAATATTCAACAAGTAAAATTAGAATATCGAACAGGCACGCAAGTGCTATTAATATTCATAGAGTACTGCTGACAAGATATTTTATTTATTTCTAATGTAAATTCGATACAATAATAAGAATTCCTCTAGAAATGTATTTCCGTGGATTCGCACATCACATCCTTCTATCAAAAAGTATGCATTATTCAGAACAAACATGATTATATTATTTAGTAGTCTTTATTGTATAAAATAAGATAAATTATCTTCTCATAACTTTCAAACAAACAAACAAACAAACAAAAAGACAACTGCCGCAATTTAGAAAAGCGGTTTATATATACAACTCAAAAAGTCGTGCAGTCAATGAGCCAGATATTTATTTTTTCCCAACACTTTTTTTGTTTTGTTTTGTTTTGAAATCCTCTCATTTCCCCCCGTCCAGCATGTATCCTTCGTGAATAAAGCAAGACAGAAGAGGAAGAAGACGACGAAGGAAAAATTGCATCGAAAAAGGGCACGCAATTAATTGATTCTCTCTCTTATTATCTTTGATAAATCTCACGGAGCAGCACTAACACCCTCCTCGTAATTGCAAAACCATATGAATGGTTGCTCCAGCAGCAATATTATATGACTCTAAAGTCTTATCATCAGCAAGTTGTTTTCCTGAATGAATCAAACGAATTTGATCAACTTGAATACCTTCCTTTTCCTGTAGTGATTGTTTGACAGCAAGAACTTGATTTTCTGGTTCAAAATTCATAGCCTGCTTCCGGCCTGTTAATGTTTTAATAAAAATCTTGTAATTTATTTATTAATTATTATTATTATTTTGAAGAGAAAACACACACGACGATCGATCAATATTATTTAGAGATGTGGTGAGATGAGAGAGCGACGAAGATTGACAAAAACCAACAACAACAACAAAAGATAGAAAACCATTTTATTGTAACCAGGTACGACTATCTGCGGCAAAAAAAACGCCGCCGCCGACCACCGCCGCCGACAGAATTGAGAATGGACAACAACAAGCAGAGGTGCATCCAGCGTTGACGTTGACGATAGACGATAACGATGACAACGAAGGCTAGAATTTCACTTTAATCCAATTCTTACCTGCATGATAATTGATTGGTGTCTTGTAGTAGTGGCGGAGGGATGGCGGAACGATACACAGAACAGAATCTATTGATCTACCACTGAATAAAATGTAGAATGTAGTTTTGTTATGGCTCTGTCGAAATGCTGATTATTACCGCGAATGGAAAAGAAAACAAAATAGCGAGAATGGAAAAGCACTACAAATGTCGCGGTAGTCCCGCGTGTTAAACAAATGTGGTCCAGCCGTATACCGTGTAAGAGCGAGAAGGATCCAGCACAAATAATAGTGCTCAGCTTTGCTTTTTTTGTTCATCATTCAATTTACAATTACAAATTTACATTTCCAACTTCCAACAACCAACAATCGTCGACATTGAACATACATTCTTGGTGTGCTGAATGATCGAACATCATACCATATAGGAGACATATACTATAAGCAACTTGATACTCATACATACTCTGCATGACAATTTAATTGCAAACACAAAGCTAGATTGATTCATTTTCACAGCACAGCATATCTTATCTTGACTTAGAAACAATACATACACAAAAAAAATGGGTTCGGATGATAATAATATTTCCAAGCGTAAAGGAGGGGGTAAAAGTAATGAAAATGAAGAGACAGCTACGCTGAAACGATCGAAGACGACGATGACGACGACGAACAGTAGACGAGGACAGCTTGAGGAGATACCTTCTTCTGTTCACTATCAAGTATCTTTTATGCATAAGGCAACTGTAACTCATGTAATATCATCTGCTAGATATGGATATGTAATTACAGCATGCGAAGAAGGGATTGTTAAATTTTGGAAACGTACATCGACAACTGCAGGACAAGATTCAACTCCTCAAGGTGGTAGTAGTAATAAAGAACAATCTACGACAACACCTTGTTTGGAATTCGTGAAGTCATTTACTGCACATATCGGTCCACTAGTTGTACTGTGTATCGATGAAAGTGATGATACTATTGCATCGATTGGAAAAGATGATGGATTAATTAAATTTTATGACGTTTCAACTTTTGATGCAAAATCTATGATCAAAACAACAACAAATAATTATGACGATGACAATACATCATCGTCGTCGTCGTCGTCGCCGTCGTCATTCGGAAGAGCTGCAACATTCTTAAAGGATAGTTCTCAAGAATTACTTTTAGCGATTAGTCATACGTCTGATGGAAATATTTCAATATATTCTGTTGCAACACTTGCATTAGTTCAAACTTTATCATTGCATTCCAAACCTGTTACAGCATTAGCATACAATAGTCAACATAAGTGTTGTATAAGTGGTGACGAAATGGGGATATTAGAAATTTGGGATGCAACACAAGGGGCGACTGTCGAAGGCCATGTGGTTGGTGCACCATGTTCTTTGGCTAGAAATCAAATTGAATATCCATCTAAAATGGATACAGATTTATATACTTTGGCAAAGAAAAAGACATATCCTCGATGTATTAGTATATCAGCAAGATACTTTGTTGTTTACGGAGCTGATCACAAGGTACGTATTTTCAATCTTTCTACCGCTAAGATTGAAGTACGATACGATGAACGTTTAAGTGTGTATGCATCCAAGAATTTTACAAACTACGGAATGGACTCGATTGAATTTGGTAAACGGGCCGCAACTGAAAGAGAAATGGAAGATCAAGATCAGCCACTGACACATCTTCCATCAAACTTGGTTCAAATGGATCCCTCGGAACAATTTCTTTTAGTTTCAACAATGATTGGTATTAAAATTATTGATTGGAAACAAAACAAGATGGTCAAAGTGATCGGACAAGCAGACGCTAGTCAATATCGATTCCTTTCGTTTTGTTTATGCTTGGGTGATGCAAAGATGAACCAACAGATGCAACTAGCACGTGGAACTGGAAACTCATCAGTTGCGATGGGAGATAAAAAGGATGACGCAAATAATTCCATTGTTGTTGCACTGGCGTATCAACAACGTCGATTTTATGTATTTTCCCATACCGACCCACTATTAGAGCAACAAGAAGAAGGAAGTGGTACCGATACTGCAACCAACCGCGATATCTGGAATGAGGCACCAACCGCACAGGATCAACTTCTTGTTTCGGAAGGTGGACATGGTGGAATTTCGAAAAGCAAGAACATGTCCAAAGCCATTTTACGAACAACTAAAGGTGATATCCATATTAAATTATTTCCGGAGGTTCAAAAGACATTGGAAAATTTCTGCGAGCATGCTCGATCTGGATACTATGACGGTGTATTGTTCCATCGAGTGATTTCCAGTTTCATGTTACAAACCGGTGATCCTCTTGGGGATGGAACTGGAGGAGAGAGTATATGGGGAGGAGAATTCGAGGACGAGTTTGTTCGAGAGTGAGTATATTGTATTGATTGATTGTCGAGATTCTTTGCAGTTTTTATCTTTGAAATGTTTCGTATCCTAATATCCTTACACTCTGTTTTTATCATCTTTAATTTATTTATTTACTCGTCATTTCTCAGTCTTCGTCACGATCGGCCATTCACCGTTTCCATGGCTAATGCAGGTAAATTATCATTATCATTGGTGTGGATAGAACTAATGCGGATTTAAATAATTTTTCTGTGCTCATATACTTTTTTCAATTTGAAAAACTACTTCTTTATTTTTCTCTCTTTAACAGGTCCTAACACCAATGGTTCTCAGTGTAAGTTCCTCTCGTATTTCTCTCCAATATATGCGTTTGAAATGCAAATTTTAACTCAATTTTGACTAACTTTTATTACTGCCGAATATTATCGTAGTTTTCATCACAACAGCTGCAACACCGTGGTTAGATAACAAACATACAGTGTTTGGCCGAGTGACAAATGGAATGGACGTTTGTACCTTGATAGAAAATGTCAACACGGATAAAAACGATAAACCACTCGACGATATTCGAATAGTTAGTGTCGACCTTGAATAAAATTACAAACAGTATCGCATATACTTTGAGAGAGAAAAAAATAAGATAAGCTATCATATTAATACATTGAACCCCTTTGTCTATTTACCCTGTAGTTGCATGTGGGTCGAACAAAAAGTCGTAAAAGTCGTTGTCTTCAGAGACCAAGGGGTGTTGTATAGCGTTAGTTTTTCTTCTTCTTGTCCATTGACTGACGAAGTGCAGCTAGAACGTAGTTAGATTGTACTGCTGAATTCAGATTAGCTGCCAGTACTGATGAGAGTTTTGCTCTGACCGAATTGAAAAATCAAGGAAAAAAACTCTTAACTTCGCCTGAGCAGATGGGAAGCGGTACATGTCATGTTGGTATGGTCGTTCTCTCTTGATGGACCGAATTTTAGGTATTTATACTAACATAAACGTAGAATCTATTGTGTGTTAATTGTTAATCCTTATTTTGGGACTAATATATACCCAAATACGTTTCCTATTTCTTCTTTTTTTCACGGCTATATCACCTATCGACCTATGACAACCGACAACCAACAACAATAACCACTAACTGTATTTCACATTTCATAAACCAAAAGTAACAGTATGATCGCAATGGCTGCCCGAAGAATATTATTCATCGCTGTGTTGCTTTTCTCGTTGTGTGACTGTTTTGTCCACAAAAGTTTCAACACGAGAAATGGCTTTGTACAGTCTCGATTAGAAGAACGAAAAACAGTCGATGAGAGCGAGTACGATAAGGATAAGCATGATGTTGTCGATGGGACGACAAATCGTAGGCGTGCTTTGACGTCTACCGGGGTGGCTATGCTGTCACTTTGGATAGGAGATACAATTGGAAAGGATAATATAGCATCGAAATGGGTTGCTTCCGCTGCAGAAGAAATCATTGCCGCCGACGAACAACAACAACATCCACGAACGATATTGTTAACGGGATGTAATTCAGGGATTGGGTTTGAGGCTGCACGAATTTTAGCTCGGAAGGGTGATACGCTTATTTTAGCATGCCGAACAAAAGAGAAGGCTGATGAAACTGCTAGAAAAATATTAGCAGAAACAGAAACGGCGAAATTAGTCCCATGTGAATGTGATCTCACTAGTTTACAGTCTGTACGAAAATTCGTCGATTCGATCACAACAACAACGAATCAACTAGATGTCGTATGTTACAATGCCGGTATTGCATTAAATACCGACGGAGATATAGAACGAACCGTTGAAGGATTCGAACGTACGGTCGGTACTAATCACTTGGGGCATTTTTACCTTCATCATTTGCTACAACCGAAAATTGTTAATAACAAAACTGGTCGTGTCGTAATAACTGCCTCAAGTGTCCACGATCCTGAAAGTCCAGGTGGTAAACAGGGCAAGTCTGCTACGCTTGGTAATCTTGAGGGTTTTGTTCGGGATGGACGAAACTTCGAAATGGTGGACGGACAACCTTACAATGGAGATAAGGCATACAAGGATAGCAAACTTTGTAACGTTTTGTTTTGTAGAGAACTGCAACGGCGGTTGGGAGCATCTGATACAACAAAGAATATTGTTGTTAATTCTTTTAGTCCCGGTCTGATTACTTCCACGGGTTTCTTCCGGTACCAAAATCCCGTTTTTAGTTCAATCTTCAACGTCGTTGCAACTAATGTATTGAAAGTAGCAGAAACGCCACAATATGGTGGAGCTGCCTTAGCGTATATGACTACGGTTGAAAGTCGTGGTGAGTTCTGGGATTCGCCACCCGGAACATCGTATAAATCCGGTAACGCTGCATTTGGAAAGGAATTTAATGTATCTCCTGTGAGTAAAGAGGGACAAGTCGATGCAAAAGCTAAAAAATTGTGGGAACTAAGTGAAAAGCTTGTCGGTATCTAGCTAGAAATTAAAAAGGGTAGAACAAAAATTAAATGCTAAATTAGAACTGACTTCTACCTACCACTAGAATAGCAGCACTTAGGAATTTTGCTTGCTTGCGTTAGAAACATATTTTTCAAGCCAAGAACCAATATTTATCTAAGTTAATAGCAGACAGACAAAAGTACAAATATTATAGTTTGATGTATAGACGAATTCATACATTCAACATATACATAAACATAGAGAGAGAATGAGCACTGACGGTAGATTAAAAAATCACAAATTATTCCAAGTAGGTACAATGTAGAGCAATCTAAAATTGCAACTGTCAATAATATTTTTATATAATGTACTGAATGAATGAAAATCATTTTTTCCTCGTCTACAGTATGTAGGAATAAGATCAGATATCAAGAGGCCAATAATGAGATGAATTTTTATAATACAAGTTAGCTAGTACTAAGTTAGAGAAGATCTTTTGAGGAGGAACATCATTGTACTATATAATATGGAATCAATCGTACGGTAGCGTACTGCTGTAGAACATTATTTTAAAACCGAAGGAAGTCCGTGATCAAATCCAGTCCCGTATTTATTAGAGATCCAAATGCCAAAAAATTCTCCACTAGTACAGTAACAACAAGAATGTACCTGCGATGGGTTTAGTAGTCATTATTTCGAGAAAGAGATGATATACAGTAGAGAGTATTACTATCTTAGATAAGTTGGGAAAACAGTGCGACGAGGGGCTCTATCACAATACAAATTATAAGAACAATCGAATCAGCAACATGATGGTGGTACGACGAGTTTCAGATAAAAGGAGCACCAGATGTAGCAGTAATTTCCTTTGTAGTGGTGTGGGTGGTCATATTTTGTATTGTTGTATTATTCTGCTGGCACTGTTTTGGACTACTTGTAATACTGTTGTCGTCGTTGAGGGGAAAGCAACATCAGGCAAATTCAAATTAAGTGGTCTCGATACGGAATATGTATTAGGAAGTTTTGCTGTTTCTCCTAGAAAAATGGGTACATTAAAAGTTGATTTCAAATCAAAAGATAATTATGATTTAAATAAGGATTTGTTTGTTCGATTATATCGTGATGATAAATGGTCCGAATATAAAAAGGCACCAAGTTGTACTGAAAAGGCGCCATTCTCATTAACAAATGAACAAGTTACAATGAAAAGAGTAAAGGGACATTATGAAGGAGAAATTTCCATGGAACTCAATAATCATAAAGACGACAAAACACATTATTATTACTTTGTCATAACGGATTGTTCTTTGGAATTTTATATGCATGACGATCGGATACCACAAATGTCATACACAGTCACAACATGGAATGATGGATCGCATATATCAGCCGATGAAGGTCATTTAGAAAATTTACATACAATAACATTGTTGTTGAGTGGTATATTAGCAATCATACTTTGTGTTGTAATTGCAATACAATTGTATGAAAAATCAACTGTACATGCTGCAATGTTTTGGGTAATGGCAGCAGCATCATCAGATGCATTTTCAAGTATGTTCGAATTGATTCATCTATCATTATATGCACATAATGGAATTGGTTCATATGCAATGGTACGTAGAGAGAGAGAGAGAGATAGATAATTATTGATTATTGATTGTTATCGAATTCGATTCGATTCGTTTACTTGGTCATGGGATTTATTGTTTCTATGTGATGATATATTTGATGTTACACCACACGAAATACGAGATTCTGTATCGATTTTTACACGTGTTGTTCAAATAGTATGTTTCTCAAATGAATATATATATATATATATATATATTTCTTTCTTTCTTGATCCCTTCCCGTTCTTGTTTTCTTTTTTCAGGATGCATTCTCTGCACATTTAGAAGCAGTATGTGATTCATTAGTGGCACTGTTGCTTTTATCAGTTGCTGCTGGATGGACGTTACCGTCAGATGTTGTTGCTGTTCAAAATAATGCATCACCGATCCAAAAACTATTAGGTGGACTACAATCACCGTTCTTAGCAATTAAACAATTCAATCCAACTGCTATATTAGCTATTGCTATTTTTATTACACATATCGTCTTAGCACAAGCGGGACGGATGGTCAATGATGATTTTGATTCATATCATGACCTAGAACATTTACCTGGTAAATTCTTAATGCTTAACAGGATCATCCTTGGTGTATTCATGATGGCATGTTGTCTTTCAACAAGAGCACGTTGTACACCATCATTACGAGGTTTTTATTTACAATTAACAATAATCGGTACAGGCTGGTTCCTATCATTACCAATATTAACATTTGTCGTTAATACATTACTTCCGTATCATATGAGACATCGTACTGTTGGTGTATATGGGGCTATTCTACAAACAACTGGTATTATACTATTGTCGTGGCTAGTTACATCCCATTCTACATCGTATCATAAATTATCTCATTTGAGTTCTACCAAAGACAATTTAACAGACACATTATCTCGACGCTCAAGTGGAATGAAAGAGGATTCACAGACATGGATATTTGGCAAAACAAAAGTACGGCTTGATTAATATTAATAGTATAATGTATTACAATAGGTACTTAGGATGGTATATTATCATAAATTATCTTTACTTTTTATCTACTTTTATACTGAAAACTAGAATTTCATCAAGTGAAATTGAATACTGGCAAAGTGTTCGGGTATTATTTTAAAAATGGTCTGTCGTTGCTCATCCTGAACGAACGTATTCTCGGTTTAAATCTTACTAGGTAATTCTAAACTCAAAGAAGAGAATAATACCGTACTAGGCTCATTTATCTTCACTAAAACGTACTGAGT
>Ga0115007_10001987_pt1 | contig 12879 bp, 15 predicted proteins | sample ArcOceMetagenome_2_FD_87166 | JGI IMG/M metagenome (GOLD analysis project Ga0115007, IMG submission 87166) | Marine eukaryotic phytoplankton communities from Arctic Ocean - Arctic Ocean ARC135M Metagenome | ecosystem: Environmental > Aquatic > Marine > Oceanic | place: Arctic Ocean | collected... | reverse complement strand
TTATTTTTATAAAAAATATTTAAAAAAAAAAAGTATGTTTTAAAAAAAAATGTAAATAGTAAATAATTAAATATAACTAAATAAATCAAGAATTTTCATTCCAACAACAAGAATCACACATTAAAGATTTATTGTTACGATAATGTTTACCCCAATACAACGCACGTGTAGCATGTTTATAACATAATAAGTTTTTACAATATGAACATTTTGTAAGTTTAGATTTTGGTAACTTTGATGGTAAAGGTTGGCATAAATCAGGACATTTTTTTTTAAAATCTAAAAAAGATTTTTCTGTTTTAAATTGTTCTTTAGTAAATGTTATACCAGGACAATCATCACATTTATATAACTTTTCTTGTAAGAATAATCCAATATTTTTAAGAAGTTCATTTGGTAAATTATGTTTAGATTTATAAAATGAATAACATAATAATATATTTTTTAAACCAAGGTTCTCAGTATTCATAGTATTGATAGTATTCATAGTATATCGTTATAAAGGTATATATTTAATAAATAATAAATCAAATTTAAATGTAAATAACTATTGTAGTAACTTTAAAAATTTTGACAGTATTGAAAAAAATATAGTAAATATAAAAACATATAAACCATAAAAACCATAAAAACCATAAAAACCATAAAACCCATAAAACCCATAAAAACCATAATTCATGTTAATATATCAAGAAGAGAACATGTCAAATAGTGTGGAAAACGATAACCAAGGATATATTGACCAATTAGAATCGAGTGATGAAAATGATAATGACCAATTAGAACCAATCAATGAAGATAATAATGACCAATTAGAACCGAACGATAATGACCAATTAGAACCGAATGATAATGACCAATTAGAATCGAGTGATGAAAATGATATTGATCAAAACAATCCAATTCAATATAATAGTGATTTTGACAACCAAATTGATTATAATTATGTCATAGAAGAAGAAGAGCCATTGTGGTCATTACAACTTACTGAAATTGACACATTAATTCCTCAAATATATAGAGAATATACAATTGAAGAACTACAATGCCCCTTTGACGAAGACCAGGAATTTATTATCAATCATATTAATAGTTTTGAAGAATGGCTATGTGCAAATATGATTATATTTTATGGTTTAGACCATGACGCAAATACATCTGCGATAGTTCAATTTGTTGCTAGAATAACAGGAGCTGAAAACAATTTAGAGTATTATTATCAGCAAAATTTTAGCGAATTGCAAATTATGGCTATTATGTTTCGTTATTATAACGTATATGATTTCGGACCATCTATTCAAGAGTATATTTCTGCACAAGATTTTTTTAGACAATATGTGGCATATAACTCAAACTAGGTTTAAACTCGTTAATAGTATCAATACGTTGTAATTGTAATTGTTTAATTAAAAAATGGATATATTTAAAAAATTGATAAATTTAAATAAATATTTTTTTTGAAATAAGTTTATAAAATGTATAATATTTCTTGGTCAGATGTGCAAAAATTCAAAAAACCATTTATAAATGAGATAATTGTGTGGTTAAGAGAATCTAATATAGGTAAAAGTTCAAACAAAAGATTGGATATTACACAATGTATATTAAATATTGTAGAACAATTGGAATTATCTATAAATAAAATAAAACAATTTAGAAATTTATGTAATACATTTCCTAAATTTAAAGAAGGAAATATATGGAAACAAATAGAAAACCATTTTAAAGATAATGATCTTTGTTCTTTTTGTAAAAAATTATCAAATTGTCGTCCAAAGGGTATTGACACCTCGCCAAATGCGGCTTGTGGAAAATATGAGTTAATGTATAGATTATTGCGACCTAAAAGTTGTCAACCAACTAAAGGTGACATATTAGATGAATCTGAAAATATAGAAATTAAAGGTGAAACTGGAAAAAGTGGCGGTGGAGGAATACGTTTATCTAGTACAATATTAGGTAAAAATTATTGTGAAAATAATATACAAATATTTAATAATAGTCCATTTAAAGGTAATAATACATTAACTAAATGTTGGTTGGAAACAAATGTATGGGAAATAGAGAAACCAAAATGGGAAAACCATTATAAAACAGAATTTAATAAAAATATTAATTTAGCTAAAAACCTATTAAGTAAATATTTATATGTTAATTTTAAAATAAAAATAGATGATATTGAAATACTTTTTCCTAATCAAATTTGGTCTTGGAAGGTTTTATTCAATATATTATTGGAAAACTTTTATATAACTGATAAAAAAAAAGGATATGATAGTTTATATATTTTCGGTAATGGAACAAATTTAAAAATAATTAAAACTATAAAAGATTTAGATAAACTCAATTATGAAGCCGATTATTTTAGAATAGGACAAAATGCACCTGTTGGATATTATATTAATTGATTTATTGATTGATTACAAAAGATTTATTGATTGATTACAAAAGATTTATTTATTGATTACAAAAGATTTATCAATTAATTACAAAAGATTTATCAAATTTAGAATTTAGTAATATCCGGTGTCCTATTTTAAATCGACCACTATATATAAAGTTATTTTGAAATTCGGTTGTATTAAAATATTCTATTAGTTTATCAATATTTATATTATTATTTTTTGGTAATAACATAATCATGTTAGCTGAATAGTAATCAACAACACCTTTAAAAGCTATTTTAGATGATCTTGTCATAGTATATACATATATACATTCTTTATTTTTCTCATTTTCCATTATTTTTATATTTCTTGGAGCACCCCATTCAAACCAATTTTTATCATTAAATTTTCTTATTTTCCTTTTTATAAGTATATCTTTATTTTTCAATAAATATTCATCTATTTCATTATTACCAAATGGATATTTTTTCACTAATATATATTTTTCATAACAATTTTCACTTCTTAAAATATTTAAATTACCTAGTTTATTTTTGTATATACCCTCCTTACCCGATACTAAACCTACATATGCATTAAAATAATCTTTTAAAATATATCCATCATTATAATTATCATCAAACGTAATTAAACCATTCGTTGCAGTTATAAATTTTATTTTATTATTAATAGATGCTTTCTTTTCCAATGTTTTATCCTTACAATATCGAAATACCATTACATCTATATTTGCATGTTCAAATAATGTTTCATCATTTGGGAAAAATATATCGGTAAATGTACCATTTGTCATCATATTTTCTAAAATTTTTGATATAGATGTTAATTTAAACATATCGGATGGTACCACGAAAATTAATTCACCATTTTCTTTTAATAAATTATAGCATTTATTTATAAAATCAATATATAAATTACCTTTTTTGGTTTTGACATATGGTGGATTACCTATTATTGTAGTATATCTAATATCTATTTTTGATTTTAAAAAATCATTATATTCTACATTATCCTTATTTATTCCTGATAATAATTGTATTTTATTATCTATTTCAAACATATTAAATTTTACATCCATATTTTTATCCATATTTTTCATAACATAATCTACTAAATCGCCTCTACCAATTGATGGTTCTAATATTAATTTAGGCTTATTTTTTATAAATTCCAATACTTTTTCTTTTAATATAATATTTTTAGTAAAATATTGTCCTTTTGAATGAATATATTCCTTTGAATTTCTATTTATTTTTTTTATAAACCTTATTTTTCGTTGAAAAACCATACTTATTTGTAATTTTTAAATATAAAATAATTTTAAATCAAAATTTAAATAATAATATTAACAATAACAATATTTATCGAAATATTGTTATGGTTTTATGGTTTTATGGTTTTATGGTTTTATGGTTTTATGGTTTCTAATATAACATATTACTTTGAGTGTAATATTTCATAGTATAATATTTAGCTATAATTTTAAATTTATTACAAATAAATATTATTTTTAGTTTTGATATTTTATTTTCACTAATATCTATAAACTTTAATCTTTTTGAACCATTAAATTCATTAAAACTATCATCCGTTAGTAAATTAGAGCTTAATGATATCATTTTTAATGATTTTGGAAAAAATATACTGTCTATCGATTTTATAATATTATATGATATATTCAACCATTTTATTTTTTGGGGAATTTTAAAATTGAGATTTTCAATCCAATTGTTATTTAGAGTTAGAACTCGTAATTTTGCTGGAAATTCTATATTTTTTAAATCATCTGAAGATAAATTGTTATTGGATAAATTGAGATTATGTAAATGTTTCGGAAATTTTAATTTCCTAATATAATCAACATTTTTAACATTTTGTAAAGATAATAGTCTCAAATTTTCAAAACTTTCTATAAATGTTACTACTGATTTATCACTATTATTACTGTTATGACATATAAGTTTTCTAATATATTTTCTTGCATAAATCATTTTTCTATTTATACTTAATAATTTAAGTAATGTGCTATTATTTAATAATTGTTCCATTATACCAATAAAAAATGAATTTGAAAGAATATCTAATTTAAATTCCATTTATCTTGTTTCTTGTTTAAATCAGGTTTCTTGTTTCTTGTTTCTTGTTTCTTGTTTCTTGTTTCTTGTTTTTATTTAATTTATTAACTTCAAATTTATATTTCAATTTATCTATTAACAACGACTAACAACTGATGACCAACGATTAACGACTAAGCGAATAACGACTAAGCGAATAACGACTTTATTTTTTTGTCATTAAATGTGGTAACTTTTTTCTTAAAAAATCGATATAAGATTTTTCTTTTCTTTCTCCATTAAAATCTGAAATATAATTTCCATTTGTAAATAATTTTAATGTAGGAAAACCTTGAATTTCTAAACCATCCTGTTTATTTTTTTTATCAAATAGATATTTTTTATTATCATCATTATCTAAATTAAAACTTCCAAAATAAATATTTTTTTTAATTGAATTATTCATAGATGCTTTATCCCACCCTTCTTTCATATTTTTACAATGACCACACCATGGAGCATAGAATTTTATAAACCAATTTTCATTATTTTTAGAAAAAACTCTATTTTCCATATCATTTATATTTAATTCTACTGCTCCTTTACCACCACCACTTAAACCATATCCACTTCTCAAAATATCAAATCTTCTTTGTAATTCTTCAGCATCTGGAAGTGCTCCAGCATCAGGCTCAGCATCGGGCTCTGATAATATACCAGATTCCACAACTTTTTTAATTTGTTTATCCCGAATGGAATCGCCAAAGCTAATAATAGGGCGACCATATTTTTTGGATAAAAGTATTATTAAATTAAATGTTTTAAAAAACTCGGAATCTGACAATACAATTTCTTCTGCTGCTGAAAGCTCATTATTAACAGGAATAAATGTGTATCTTTTACATGTTTCTAAAACTATTTCTAATTTTACTGGACCATGTTTTATAAATAAAGGTTCTAATATATCAAATACCGGTTCTTTTAAAAGAAAACTACTACGAGGCTTATCTTCGTCGTCAATTGCGTGAAATGCCAATTCTAAAACGCATTTTAAAGTATATTTTACTCTATCCGCTTCTATACCTTCACTTACAAATTCCCCTAATGTTTTTAAAAAATCCGGTTTTGTATTTAAATTTAGCAATGCATGAAACTCAGAAAAATCATAATCATATAATTTGTCTAAATAAAAATTAAGTGGATCCGATTCAGCCGCATGAGCAGAACCTACCAATTGGTTTAAATAGTTTTTTAAAATTAACATACCTTTTTTCCCATGTATATTTACAAATCTTTTTGTCATTGGATTAAATATCTTATTGTACTTGTTCATATAATATAGATATAGATATTTTTTAACTATTTCTAATAAATTAAAATTGTTTTTCTCCATCTATTATACATCCATTATTATACATCCATTATTATACATCCATTATTATACATCCATTATCAAACATTGTATAATATAATGTAATAATTTTGATATATTGTAATAATTTTGCATATAATTGTAATAATTTTGACAATAATATTATCATTATAATGGAACAAATTAATAAAGAAATAACAGCGAAACATCTTAATAAAGAAATTCAGGCATCATTTTTAGAAATTTGTCCTAAAGAAGTTAATAAAAAAATGATAAAACAATTTAATGACGACATGTTTTTTCTTTCTGAATTAAAAGATGAATATGATTACAGGCGAGACTGGGATATTTATTTTCATAATTGTGATTTAGATTATTTTACAAAAAATTACGATTGGGAAAAAGGAAGTGGCGAAGAGTACGATATAAAAGTTGAAGAATATGATGTGATAAATTTTAATTCATTGCTTGAAAAAGAAAATAAAATATTATATTATAAAAGTAAAATATCAGAAATTATATCAGTTGAAGCAATTATAAAAAATAAAGATTATTATGTAAAATTATGCATTTACGATACATTAAGTCCGAATAGATGGTATAATGGGATAGGTGAAGAACATCTTGACACAACAGAATATACAATTATTCTTAAAGCAACTTATTCAAAAAATAGAGAAATGCTTTAAATATATAATGGAACAAATTAATAAGGAAATAACAGCGAAACATATGAATGACTATATAATATATGACTGACTATATAATACTAAATATTTTAATTCGAAATATTATCTTTTGAATTTATGATTTTTAATTTGTGAATTTTTATTTTTTTAGAAAAAAATGTATAATTATTGATATTATTATTATTGATATTATTATTAATATTATTGATATTATTGATATTATTGATATTATTGATATTATTGTTATTATTATATATGTTATTAAAATTGCTTTTTTTTGCATTAATATTCTTATAATGCATATATATAGTCATCAGTATATTATATATATTGTATAATAATATGTATAATTATCAATTTTTTTTATTTATCCAATTAAATTAGTATCTTTTACGAAACTTATGCATTTACGAAGCTTATGCATTTACGAAACTTATGCATTTACGAAACTTATGCATTTACGAAACTTATGCATTTACGAAACTTATACATTTACGAAACTTATGCATTTACGAAACTTATGCATTTACGAAACTTATGCATTTACGAAACTTATGCATTTACGAAATGTGCTTTAAATGTATATCATGGTATACCAACCATTATAGTTTGTTCCTATTTTAATATGAATTATTTTTTAAATAGATTCATCATATTTTAAAATACATTCTACTTTATTTATCAAATTATAAACTAAAATTCTTTTAATACCATGTATTTTTATTTCTCCTGTTTTATATTTACCATCTTTAATATATTGGTTACATATTTTTCGAAATAATATAAATTCTTCAAACCCACCAATACCTAATTTTAAATCTCTAAGTTTTTTAAAAATTTTTATAACTTCACTTGTTCTTTGATTAATATTCATCTATTAATATTACAAATAATCTTTATAATATTTATATTTATATACTTTTTATCTAAATCATAAATCATAATATTTTGAAAATCATATTTTAAAAAAAAAATAAAATATTTATTTTTATACCTAACTTTACCTAAATTCTAAATTCTAGCTTGAAAGTTTAGTTTGAAGTTCCTGTTCGACTTTCTGAAGTTCCTGTTAGCTTTTCTGAAGTTCCTGTTAGCTTTTCTGAAGTTCGGTTTTGTATTTTTAATCTTACTTGTCAAGTCTGGTGTATCGACCAGTTTAGTTTCTTCGACCAGTTTAGTTTCTTCGACCAGTTTCGTTTCTTCGACCAGTTTCGTTTCTTCGACCAGTTTCGTTTCTTCGTCTGGTGTAATGGAGGAATAGGAATAGCTGTAATTTGTAATATTGTAATAACTGAGGGGGACGCTTGGTGTCCATATCCATGTATTTGACCCCGAACACGTCCAGTTTGCAGATGTTGTATTTGGCCACAACTGGACGGCGTTTTCCCCACGACGATAATATCGTGGGTCTGACATCTCAGCTTCCTGGGCCTGAACGAGGGTCATGTTTTCGAACCATCGGTCGCGTAGATCACCACCAAGTGAGAGTTTAAGTGACTGGAGCACACTCTCGCGTTTGTATCGTGGGTCTGACATCTCCGCTTCATATGCCTGGGCAAAGGTCATGCCCTCAAACCACAAATTACTCAGATCGCCACCAATTGAGAGTTTAAGTGAATTGATCACCAGTTTGACCCATGGTTCACAATACTGTTCCACTTCCACTGGCAATGTTTTATTGGTGGGTTGTTTGTTCTCAGTCATTATGTAGTGTCTTTGTATTGTCTTTGTATTGTCTTTGTATTGTTTTTGTATTGTCTTTGCGTTTAGTTTTAGTCTTTAATTGAAATGCGATTAACATATATTGATTGTAATTTGATTATAGTCAAATTTTTTTACCATTTACCATATTATACCTCTTCATTTTACTGGTAGCATCCAATTTGAATAATATCTACATTTTCTAAAAAAAATATATTTTTATTTTTATACCTAACTTTATCTAAATTCTAAATTCTGGCTTGAAAGTTTAGTTTGAAGTTCCTTTTCGACTTTCTGAAGTTCCTGTTAGTTTTTCTGAAGTTCCCTTTTCTGAAGTTCGGCTTTTTAATCTTACTTGTTAAGTCTGGTGTATCGACCAGTTTCGTTTCTTCGACCAGTTTCGTTTCTTCGACCAGTTTCGTTTCTTCGACCAGTTTCGTTTCTTCGACCAGTTTCGTTTCTTCGACCAGTTTCGTTTCTTCGACCAGTTTCGTTTCTTCAACAGGAGGCCAACCATTTTTCTCACGTACCAATGCGCGGGCCTGATCAATGGTCATGCCTTCGAACCATAGATTGGTCAGATTACCGCCAGATGCGAGTTTAAGTTCCAGGAGCACACATTCAAGTTTGTATCGTGGGTCTGACATCATTGTTGTGCGAGCCTGAGCTTCTGTCATGCCTTCGAACCATCGGTCGCGCAGATCACCGCCAAGCGTGGTTGAAAGTAAATTAAGCACATTTTGACGTTTGTATCGTTGGTCTGACATCATTGCTTTAAGAGCTTGAGCATCTGTCATGCCTTCTAACCATAAGTCTCGCAAATCACCACCGATTGAGATTGAAAGTGAATTAAGCACACTCTGGCGTTTGTATCGCTGATCTGACATTTCTGCTTTAAGAGCTTGAGCAGAGGTCATGTCTTCTAACCATAGGTCACGCAGATCACCACCAAATGAGTGTTTAAGTGAATGGAGCACACTTTCACGTTTGTATTCTGGGTTCGACCTATCAGACATGCCTTTGAACCATAGATCGCACCCGATGAAATATTCCGTGTCACCACTAGTGGTTGTGGTTGCGTGTTTGTTCTCAGTCATTATGTAGTGTCTTTGGGTTTTGTCTTTGCGTTTAGTCTTTGCGTTTAGTTTTTTGTCTTTAATTGAAATGCGATTAACATACATCGGTTGTAATTTGGTTATAGTCAAATTTTTTTTACCATTTACCATATTATAGTTTCTTCCATCCTACAGGTAGCATCCAATTTGAATTTAATAATAAAAAATAATTCTATTAAGATAATTTTATTACATTTTTATTACAATCCGATCTATAGACAAAGCTGTTTGACTCGAAGCCATGGACGTCGTCTCACCTCCTTGCGAGACCAATTAGGAGTTATTACAAGTTATTACAATTAGGAGTTAGGATAAAAATCAATGAGAAATATTATTTTTTCACATACCAATTGCTATAACATTACCGCTAGATTGGATGATAAGTAGTGATTTACAAGTAGTGCAGTTAAATGGTCCATTCGGGCAACTTGATAAATGTTGTTTGTTAAAACAAACGGGACACTTGAAGCGTGTCGAATGCCATCGTCCTGGACCAGGACAAGTACTGCTAATAGAATTGTATCGGTTGCAACCATAACAAAACTCAGCCCCACAGTGGCAGGTAATATGCTGACAACCACTTTTTTTATGCACTCTGGCGCCACAGCTACCACATATTCGTAATTTTTTCGCGAAACGACCAAGCCCATCTGTATCGACAGGACATGGTGCATCGGCATTGGCATGTGTTTTATTACAACGCAAACACATAACGGTGTGACATTTGGTGCAAAACACTTTGCTATTATATACTGTTTTTGGATCAACCGCATATGTAAGTGCACATTTTTTACAGTGCACTATTTTGAGTCCAGCGGAAGTAAATGTTCTTTCTGCCATATTGGAGTTGATCTCGTTTAGGCGTAGAATCTGTACACCAGTGAGGTTGCTACGAATAAACTTTTCAGAGATATAGCCCATACAGTCTGGGTATTGGCATTTTCGATATTTAACAATACTGTTTATAACGGCCTCGGAAAAATGATCGCTAAAACAGCCTCCACATATAAGGTGTTTCCCACTGTGATTACAAGAAGTCATACCGTCCATATTAAATTCGGACATGCACATACCACACTCGCCAATATTTGTTGAAAGTACATTATCGAGAAGAGAGTTTTGGTCCCACTTTTTAATCAAGCTGGCAGTGTCAGTATTCTCGCCAAAAACAGCTAAAGCGACTTGTGCAATTTCAGTGTTTATAGTTCCGGTGGCGCGCGATTTGTACCTATTCTTGCGCCGTGGTATATTTTTTTGTATATGTTCCATAGCAGTGCGTACTGAATCTAGTCGGGCTGCTTGATTAATGGTCTTTGAATGTTTGCCACTAACTGGTACAAATTTACAACAGGCATCTTTAAGCTCTTTTCTTTTGATTTTATGACACTTGAATGACCACTGGTGATCGGCGCCAGTACATACATCACTCATGGCGTCGTATTTACTTGATGTTTTCTTGTTTGATGCCATTTTTATGAGTTCTTGAATGTTGTTTAATACGTTGGGGGTTATCATATAAATATCTATATATCATATTAATCAAATTTTTTTACATTTATAAGCGCAAAATATGAGCAAAAATATGAGCAAAAATATTAGCAAAAATATTAGCAAAAATATTAGCAAAAAAAAATATAAGATGGTAAATCTTATATTTTTTTTTTATTTTAACCAACATATTTTTTTTGATTTTGATTTTACTTAACCCTAATAATCCTAATCCTACAGATGATATCCGCAGTCGTCATTCCGCTGTTGTAATTCCAGTTCCAGTAGCCGTTTCAGTAGCCGTTCCAGTTTCCGTAATTCCAGCTTTTGCAATTTTCGCTGCTGCTCCCGTAATTCCAGCGGCTGTAAATCTTGATGTAATCCACGCCACTGTTACCATCGCGGCACTTGTCCAGATTGCAATGTAATAGGTCGCAAGTTCCAGTTGAACGCGATTTACAAACTGGCAAAGTGGCGACCCAAGGCTCAAAAGGTTTTGCAACGGTCCAAGCCATCCCCATTTTGCACAGTGTGTGGCCAAGAACTGAATTCCAGCCCAGTTAGCTGTGGAAATTGTGATCGTTACAAGGATAAAGAAGAGCACCGGTTTTGCGACCGTTGTAAAGATAAAGAAGAGCGCTGGTTTTAACGACGCATTGAACGCATTGAACGCATTGATGAACGCATTGAACGCATTGAAAAGGAACATAGTCTTTGTCTTGGTCTTTGTATTTGTAATTTGTTAATTGAAGAGTACTGATGCCTGATATCAAATAAAAAAATTATGTAGTCAAATTTTTTTTACCATCTTATACAAAAAATATAAGATGGTAAATTATAAAATGGTAACTTATAAGATGGTAAAATTATAAGATGGTAACTTATAAGATGGTAAAAAAAATTTGATTGTAGTGATAAATTATATTTTAAAGAGCATCTCCAATTCCGAACAAGCAAATCACAAGCAAACAAGCAAGAAATCAAGAAATCAAGAAAATGAGTATCCGTGAAGATACCCATCACGTCGTCAGATCCAAGAACGGGGCGCTTTTTCCAAGGCTCTCGCAAGAAAAGAGGTTCGAATTCGCCACGTGTTGTAGCATCGAGCAGCTAACACTCGGGGCACGCAAAACCTTCGTACCAACAATTGTATCCAACAACACTCGGATTGTGAATATTTCGCCCAAAATGCTCCAACCGAAAAGCATGGAACAGGTCGATTTGTTATCCATGATGGTCGAAACTGACACACTGCTCAGTGTGTTGGCGCGTGAAGTTGAACGTCAGATGGGAGGTGATTGCCATGTGGTGGGCTTTTTTCAAAAATACGAGACGGAAAACAGAATGGACCCAAGACAGTCGGTTGGCGACTATGACTTGGGAAAGGGTGAAACCATTTATGTGTTATTCAGAACCGTACCACCGACTGAACAAGCCGTTGCAGTCGAAGAACAAGCAGCAGCAGTTGCAGAAGAAACCGAAGAAGAAACCGAAGAAACCGAAGAAGCAGTGGAAGAAGCGGAAGAAGCAGTGGAAGAAGCGGAAGAGCGAATCAGAATCGTCAAACAGCCATATAAATGTGGCTATTGCGAAGTAACTGGTCACAACAAAAGAACTTGTCGTCTTAAAGCGGCGGATGAAGCACGAGAGGCTGAAATCCGAGAACAAGCACACTGGGCGGATGTGGCAAGAGATGAACGAGAACGAGCACAAGAACAAGCAGAAGCAGAACAAGCGGTACGAGAACAAGCGGTACGAGAACAAACACAAGAACAAGCATACTGGGCGGGTGTGGCAACAGCTGAACGAGCGCGAGAACAAGCAGAAGCTGAACAAGCACGAGAACAAGCACGAGAAGAACTAGTGTCGAGGAGTTGCCGAACGATCCGAGAACAAGCAGTGCGAGAAGAACAAGAACAAGCATGGTGGGCGGACATGTCCAACGACCTATCTGAAACACGTGAAACACGAGAACAAGCAGAGGCTGAACAAGCACGAGCGGACGTGGCAACAGCTGAACAAGCACAAGAACCAGCAACATTCTTTTGCCCA
>Ga0115007_10001986_pt1 | contig 12883 bp, 12 predicted proteins | sample ArcOceMetagenome_2_FD_87166 | JGI IMG/M metagenome (GOLD analysis project Ga0115007, IMG submission 87166) | Marine eukaryotic phytoplankton communities from Arctic Ocean - Arctic Ocean ARC135M Metagenome | ecosystem: Environmental > Aquatic > Marine > Oceanic | place: Arctic Ocean | collected... | reverse complement strand
CCGTGATACCCATGGCCAGCCCCGCAAACGCTCCTGCCAATGCACTCATTTCGAACGCTGTTGCCGTACCAAAGCCATGAGCAGCCAAACCCAACGCGAAACCCTTGACAGCATCATCCTTAATATTTAATACCCGGAATACAAAAGGCGCCATCAGACAGCCCATTGCCCCAGTGATCAACACAAAACCGGCTGCCATTGATGAAATGCCGCCAATTTTTTCCGCAATACCGATCGCAATCGGTGTCGTTACACTTTTCGGCGCTAAGGTCAGTAAAAGCTGATTCGGTAAATCGAAAAACATAGCGACTAACAGCACGGACAGCATTGCCACCAGCGCCCCGATAAAGCAGGCAACAAACAAAGACAGCCACATCTCACGGATACGTTTAAAGTGATCAAACAAGGGAATCGCCAAAGCAACGGTCGCTGGGCCGATCAAAAAATGGATAAATTGAGCCCCCTCAAAATACGTCTTATAGTCCGTTCCCGTCACCACCAAAAAGATGATAATAATAAACATAGAGACTAAAACCGGATGCAATAGAGGGCTTCCATTCGCGCGCCGATTAACCCAACAAGAAAAAATAAAAACGCTAGCCGTTACAATCAACCAAAACAACGGTTTAGCTGCAAAATACACCCAAAAATCCATTAGACATCACCTCTGCGCTTACGAAGAGATTTATCTAGCTTCGCAGCCAACTTAAACACCGCAGCCGTTAGGAGTAAGGCAAGAAAAGTACTGACCATCAACGCAATAATCAGCGGAAACCAATAATCAGCCAACAACTGTGCATGCACCATCAAACCAACACCTGCAGGCACATAAAGAAACGCCAAATAGCGCAACAGCCCTTCTGAAACAATACGTATATCCGTTGGCGCTTTCTTTAAAACAGCTAATAACAACAGCAGTAATAACATCCCAATAACAGGCCCCGGCACGGGCATACCCGTTGCCATCACCGCCAGCTCACCCAAAAACTGGCACACCAGTAAGACTAAAAAACCGTTCAGCAACTTCGCCTCCTCAAACAGACACAGATCTGTTCGCCACCTTGTTCTGTCAGTTTACCTGAGCTATTCGCTATGCCAACGCGACAAATTGCTCATAGGCTTTATACAACGCAATGAAACCCATCGCCAAAAACAGCGTACCGCTCCCTCGATGTATCCAAACCAGTGGCAATTTCTGCAACAACTTACGCCCCACCTCAACACCCAACAACGTTGTCATCGCGAGCGCCACGGTTGCCCCTAACCACACCAACCAAGGATTTTTCAAGCCGCCTAGCGCAGCGACAGCAAGCTGGGTTTTATCCCCAAGCTCGGCAAAAAAGATCAACATAAAAACAGAGATGATTAACTGACGCCCAACCTTTACATCACTGCCGTCGTCCTCCTCATCTTCTTCAAAAAACAACGACTGCAAGCCAAAATAAATAAATAAAACCGCCACGATCAAGGCAACCAACCACAGAGGCAACCAATGACTTATCGTCGCACCGAAAACAACAGCAAGAAGATTAAGTACTGCGAACGCTGATATAGAGCCAATAATGATTGGCCAATGGTTATACCGAGCCGCCAATGTCATTGTCACCAACTGACTTTTATCGCCAAACTCAGCCAGCAATACCAACAAAAAAGCCTCAAACAACGGAGACAAGGATTCCATAACACGCCCTATTCTAGTGTGTACACGTTATAACAAACCTGCACACACGAAAAAGCCAGCATTATAAGCTGGCTTTATAAACCAAAAAACACGACAACAGGCTGTTCCATATTGTTAGTGCTAACTAAAGCACTAACAAACACACTACCCCCGCTGAAGAACCATCTCGACAAAGTTACAAGGACGATGACGACGATCTAACTGTTCGGCAATAATTTTATTCCACGCGGTTTTACACGCACCCGTAGAACCCGGCATACAAAAAATCACCGTCCGGTTAGCAATACCTGCCACGGTTCTCGATTGAATGGTAGACGTACCAATCTCATCGTAAGAAAGCGACCTAAACAGCTCACCGTAGCCCTCAATTTGTTTATCAAACAGAGGGATCATTGCCTCGGGCGTACTATCGCGCGCTGTAAACCCTGTACCACCGGTGATGAGCACTGCATGCACATCATCACTGGCTATCCATTGTGAAACCACGGCTCGAATTTGATAGATATCATCCTTTGCGATCACACGCTTAGCCACAACATGCCCCGTGCTCTCTACATCAGACTGAAGCGCATCTCCTGACTTATCCGTATCAGGCGTACGTGTATCAGACACAGTAAGAATTGCGATATTTAAGGGGATAAACACATGCTCAGACATAACAGACCCTATGAACTATAGACAGGCTTTAACTTGCTGCTCACCACGCGACATGCGCGCACAAACAGGATACTTCATACCGTATCGATCCAATAATTCAGCAATAAGGTTAGGACGATGCTCCGCACCTCGCTCAGCCGCAGCGATAACCAAGCTTGATGTTTCGCTATCCAATTGCTGCCAACCGATAAGGCCGGCCTCCAACAAAGACAGATTTACAGACAGCTCCCACGGCCCCAACTGGCTGGCTTTTTTAAAGCCCTCGAAATAAGCCGCATCTAACTCACCTGAATACGCCTTAACCAAAGAGCGACTGGCCCAACTGTAAGGCCAATGTGGACGCAACAGGATAGCTTCTTCATGGAGCGCTAAGGCATTTTGTATGCTCGATAAAAAAACAGGGGTTCCGTAGCCAATAATGGCACGGTACAACTCCAATCTCGCCTTTAATTCCACATATTCAGCATTATTAGGCCACCAGCCTAATGCCGAATCAACTTTCCTCTCAGCGCTTTCTATATCATCCAGCGACATCTGCGCCTTGCCTTTATCCATATCCTCTATGGCGTATATAACACTGTATGCAGCGATATCAGCCATAGCAAAACGGAATGAGAAATAGAACACAGGCAAACACAGGGCTAATAAAACAGCAAAAACGACCGTTTTTCTCGAAGACGACATTACAAGTAAGCACCCGATTCAACAATTGATTTTGGCGTTGTAACAAACAGCCTTTCAGACACTTCAGCGCCATAAATAGATTCAACAACCTGCCTAGCTTTCGATAAAACGGGCGGTCGGCGGTCTACATTATGAGCATCCGATGCAATAATAGTAACCCAATCGCGTTCCAACAACTGATGGGCTCGCTCATGCGCTATGCCACCAAATTCATTAGTAACAGACATTGCCGTCACCTGAAAAAGACACCCCATCTCAACGAAAGGTGTAATCTTCTCAAGTGAATTCATAATATCTTTATTACGCTCAGGGTGAGCAATCATAGGTACAATGTTGCGACTCATCAGCCATTTGACCAACTTATCGCTTCCCGGCGGGATATGACTATGCGGCAACTCCAGCAGCATAACTTTTTTGCCTTCCCACACACCCAAAAACGGAAGATCATCAGCAGCCGCCATTTGCAAAACTTCAGCACTCAGCCGCACTTCTCCCGCTAATGAGATAGATAAAGGCAAGCCCTCCTCCTGCAAACGTGCAGCAAAAGCCGCAAAATGCGGCTCCAAAGAAGATCGCGTATTATCATACCGGCCCGGGTGCACATGAGGCGTCAACACCATGTGCTTAATGCCATCATCAACCGCCATTTTCGCAAGCGAAAGTGCGTCATCAACAACAGCGGCACCATCATCTACACCGGGCAACAGATGACAATGCAAATCAAACATTACTTAGCTCCCGAATATCCATAGACATCATAGTAGCCACCATATTGTTCAGCACCATACTTAGCACTTTTCTTAACATCCACTTGATTCAACACCACACCAACGATAGGCGCTTTAGCCTCATGTAAACGCTTCAAGCCAGTACGCGCCTGCTGATGAGGCGTAGAGTCTGACTTAACAACATAAATCATAGCCCCTACTTTAGACGCTAAAATCATCGCGTCACTGACCGCCTGACATGGAGCCGAGTCAATCACAATACGATCATATTTGGTTTGTAGCAACTCAAGTACGGCCGCAAAGCGCTTAGAGGATAACAGCTCAGAAGGGTTCGGCGGGATAATACCGGCACTCAACACATCGATATTGCCGTCTTCATAACGCTGAATACATTCAGATAATTGTGCGGTTCCTGCAACCAGATTAGATAACCCAGCATGCGACTTATCAAGCCCCAACGCACGGGAAACAGCCGGACGACGCATATCAGCATCAATTAACAAAACGCTTTCCATTTGTCCGGTAGCAAACGCCAAACCAAGTGACAACGTCGTCTTACCTTCACCCGGAACGCTCGACGTGACCGACACTATTTTATTTTCAGCATCCAAAGCCGACAAGATAAGTCCGGTTCGGATGGTTCGCAACGCCTCAGAATAAGCAGACTGCGGCTCATCTAAATACTGGCGATAGCTTTGATTCGGGTTTTTCCGACGACGTGGCAACAGCGGCAATAACCCAAGCATAGTTTCGCCTAAACGACTCTCCACCTCAGCCGGTGTCTTCACTGTATTATTCAGTGCCTGCAGCAAGAACGCGAACATCACACCAAATAGAGAACTCACCACAAAAGCCAACGCGACAATCAACTTTTTCTTCGGCTTCGCCGCTTCAATCGGCACAACCGCCGGGTCCGAAATACGCGCATTAGCCGAACTTAAATCACCGGTAGCCGATGTCTCATTAAACCGCGTTAAAAACGTATTGAAGATAGCGCTTTTCGCATCAACATCTTGTTGCAACTCACTCAAACGATACTCTTTACGGCTTAAGCTCTGAATATTGCCTTTAGTGCCCTCTAAAGAACCTTGCAATGAACGCTCATTCGCTAAAGCCACTTTATAAGTTGTTTCAATACCGTTAACAACTGACAGGATTTGCTTATCCAATGCCCGGCGTGCACTTTTCAATTCAGAATCAACGGATTGCATATTCGGGTGTTTAGGCCCATAACGTTTAGCCAGTTCAGAGCGTTTTTGCTCAACCTGCGCATACGATTCTTTCATGCGCTGCACAAGTGGATGCTGTAATACACCCGGGATAAGTTCAAGACGAGTAGGGTCGCTTTTGCCAATCGCTCTAATCTGACTGTATAAGCTTTCAGATTCCAAACGATCGCGGCGCGCTTCCACCAACTTGGTTGCCACCAACTCTAACTCTTGGCTAGCGATATCTAATCCACCGCGACCACCAACAATCTTTTCTTGTTCACGGTACTGCTGTAATCGTTGCTCAGCGGCCGTCAAATCAGCACGCAAGCCCTCTAGCCGACCACTCAACCACGATGAGGCCTTAAGCGTTAGCTCAAGCTTGGCCTCTAAATTACTTTCTATATAGGCTTCACCGACGGCATTTGCGACATCGGCAGCCAACTGTCGATCGGCTGATTCATAACTAATTTTTACCAACTGCGATTTACGCACAGGCTCGATTGACAAATCACCCATAAAGGCATCAACGACAGCACGGCGCTTATCCGCTTCGGTAACCTCAGTATCACCACCCGGCAACTCAACAGGAATCCATTCACGCCAATTTAACTCAAAGGGCAGCAACGACTCTTCGGGTTGATTATAAAGAGGGTGATTTACCAGATTTAGACGCTCAACAACCTTCTCAGCCAACATACGTGACTTAAGAATCTCGAACTGGGTGGTAAAATACTCAGACTGGCCACCTTCTAACCCGTACACCTCTTCAATCGACACCACATTAGCTTGCTGTGATTCAATTAATAACGTGGCTGTCGCACGGTAAATAGGTGTTAACGAATAGACGGCTAATGTTGTTAGCAGAGTAACAACGAAAGCAAAGCCAATGATGCCCCATTTATGGCGCATAATGGTTTGCCAGTACTGTCTTAAATCTATTACGTCATCTTGCAGCAGGCGATCAAGCGCTCCCTGCTCTTTTTGAATATCCATAGTCGCTTCCGTTCAAATAGCAGGGATCAGAAAAAGCTTTCTTCAATGGTAATTACATCGCCAGGCTGCACCGGAGCTGTCAAACCAATTTTACTCGGCTTGTGGCTCGCACTGCCTTCTCTTACCACGAAAAATTTACTAGAGGAGGCTCGCTCAGAAAAGCCGCCTGCCAAGGAAACCGCACGCTGAAGCGTTAAACCCGGCTGATACGCATAGCCACCGGGCTGCTTTACCGCACCATCAATAAAAAATTCACGGTACTCTAAAACACTAACGCTAACACTAGGGTCAACCAGATAACCATCTTGGAGTTTTTCAGTGAGCAACCCACTTAGCCCCCCAGTAGTCATCCCTAGCACCTCAAGCTCGCCAAAAAAGGGATAAGAAATAGTACCTGCATCAGACAAACGGACTTCCGTACTGAGTTCATCTTCACCAAACACCTGTATTTTGATCAAGTCGCCAACATTCATCCTGTAGTCAGACAACCCTTCCGCACTCACGTTTTGCGTCAACATAACCACAAACGCTGCAAACAGATAAAACAGTTTTCTCATCATCCCTCTTCCATGCATAGACTTATTAAAGAAGGGCCCTTATAGGGAGCCCTGCACTTTAAAGACAACCTTATTTGTATCGTAATTAGCATCCAGCTGATTAGAATCAAACGACTCGTGAGCCACATCAACACCCAACGTTAACCAACGACGCATGTCGTAGCTAAGGCCAACCATAAAGGTATCGGTATCATCATCAGTGCCGCTTGGATCACCGACGTAATCTTCATTCATCATTGTATAGCTGACGCGGCTTGATACAACATCAGTCCACTCGTGAGACCAGCCCAGCGCCCAGCTTGTTGTATCAATATAATCAGCTGCGCCACTCGACTCTTCCGCCTCGCGGCGAGTCGACAAATCAAAGGTAGAGTACGTTCGTGGCGCCCACGTTACACCGACCTCCCAGCTAGAACCAGAAAAGTCATCACGCGCGTCACTATCAAAATCTTTACGTGCATAGCCCAGTTTCGCCAAGCCCGATGTTTTTGCCGTTGCATCCCACTCAACACCGACCAAAACTTTAGTAATATCACTATCAAGCGTAACCGTGCCAAGATCATAATCGATATCTTTGTAACGCCCCTCAATCAACATACGCGTTTTTGGCGCAACGCGATAAAAGAAGGTACTACTTACACTTTTAGTTTGTCGATCTTTCGATGCCGTAAATTGGCGAAAGTTATCATATTCTTTATCAGAGATTAAACCTTTGATAATAATTTGGCCCGCTGACTGTGCCGTCCCGTACACAAAGGTAGCGCCCATATTTTTAACCGTATATCGGCTGGCTTTTGATATCTGATCCGTACTTAGCGCATCACCCGAACCGCTATCGCTTCGGGCATCATGCAGCTTCATATATTCAGCTAACAGTTCAAGCTTTTTACGGCTATCTAGTTCAAGTGTCGCATAGGCAGAAGCCGCCTTATCGGTATAATCATCGGCGCGGCTGCTGTAATAAACACCGTGCTCTAGAGAGGCATTAACACCGGCGGTAAGGCCGCCTTTAGTGCCCTGGATATTAACACTCGGGCGTACAGTTGAAGACCACGTGCTTTTTTCATCACTAACCGCATCAAACAAGTTATCGGTGTAGCCAGTGGTCACATCGACGGTAGGCGTGAGCGCAAGATTCCCAACAGGAACCGAAGCAGGCTCAGTCGCGAAGGCCTGAGCAGTAATTGAGGAAGCAAAGAGCGCAACGTACAACTTTTTTGCGTATGCGTTTGAAGTATCCATGAAAACAGCCTTTATCCTTAGGACTTCCTGTGTAGAATCCTATTAAATTAGCGCCAACAAAATCAAAATACAGCATAATGATCTTGCACTGCAAAATAATTACACATAATTTTATCCTTGTAAGTCATAAATTAATAGCGTTGTGTTATAACAAACAGACACAATTCTTTTGCCTCTTGATTATAAGTGGTTATTGTTTCAGAATTTTTCTTTCTATATGGAGCTTTGGAGTAAAGGATGTCAAAACTTACTAAAATCGTAATCCCAGTAGCAGGCTTAGGCACACGCGTTTTACCGGCCAGCAAAGCCATCCCGAAAGAGATGCTAACCGTTGTCGACAAGCCCGTTATACAGCATGTTGTTGAAGAAGCGGTTGGCGCAGGCTTTACGGAAATCATCCTCATTACTCGTAGCAGCAAACAAGCAATAGAAGATCACTTCGACGTTCATTACGAACTCGAAACCGAACTCGAGCGCAAAGGTAAAAAGACCATCCTTAACGATGTAAAAGGTATTTTACCGCCGGGCGTTTCTATTGCCTCTGTACGTCAAGGTCGCGCTTTAGGCCTAGGCCACGCTGTATTGTGCGCCGCACCATTAATCGGTGACGAACCCTTTGCCGTTATGCTTCCTGACATGCTCATCCACAACCCCGGTAATGGCAGTCAAGACCTTGCCGCCATGGTCAAAGATTTTAACGAGACTGGCGCAGCGCAAATCATGGTAGAAGCCGTACCAGAAGAGCACGTAGAACGTTATGGCGTGGTCGATTGCGATGGTAAACCACTGAAGGCAGGTCAAGGCCAGCCGATTGTGGGCATGGTCGAAAAACCACCGCGTGACAAAGCACCGTCTAACCAGGCGATTGTCGGCCGTTATATTTTACCGGCCCGCGTGATGGAACTTCTGAAAGAGACAAAACCCGGCGCTGGCGATGAGATCCAACTAACAGACGCCCTCGATGCTCTTATCAAAGAAATGCCAATGCGCGCTTACAGCATGGTTGGCAAAACGTACGATTGCGGTAACAAAATGGGTTTTGTACAAGCCAATATGGCATTTGCCATGAGCCACCCTGATCTAGGCGAAGAATTTACCGCCTATATCAAAGAAGTCGTTGCTTAAGCTTTGCCGACGGGCTCAATACAGTACAACCTTGATCAGATTGCTTCAACGGAGAGAACATTTTGAGTGTGACAGACACGTCAGCTTGGAAAGCTCTTGAAGAACATGCCGCGACGATGCGGCATGTTCATTTAAAAGAGCTATTCCAACAAGAACCCAGCCGCTTCGAAGACTACAGCATGCGTAACGAACAACTGCTGCTCGACTTCTCCAAGCAACGCATCACCCCAGAAACACAAGCATTACTGAAAGACCTAGCCGACACGTGCCAACTTGACGCCTGGAAAACACGCCTACTAACAGGCGATGCGATCAATACATCCGAAGACCGCCCTGCATTACATACCGCACTACGCCAACCGTTAGGTAGCGAACTGTTATTAAATGGGCACAATATCGTAGATGATGTGCAAGACAACCTTGCCCACATGACCGAAATCGTCAATCGTATCCATTCAGGCCAGTGGCGCGGATACTCTGGCTTGCCGATCGATACCATTGTGAACATCGGTGTCGGCGGATCCGATCTAGGCCCTTACATGTCGTGCCGTGCATTATCAGACGCTCAGCTCGCTTCAGGTAAAAAGCTCAACGTCCATTTTGTGTCCTCGTTGGACGGCAGCCAAATTGCAGACCTACTCGACACCCTTTTACCCACCAGCACACTCTTTATCTTGTCATCGAAATCATTTACGACCATCGATACGCTCTCAAATGCCAACACAGCGCGAGAGTGGTTACGTAATGCGAGTGGTGCTAGCAATGATATTTTAAACCGTCGTCACTTTATTGGGGTCTCTGCTAATGCCAGTAAAATGGACGAATGGGGTATCCCTGAAAACAGCCAGTTGAACTTTTGGGATTGGACCGGCGGCCGCTATTCTATGTGGTCTGCTATCGGCCTCCCGATTGCGCTTCGTGTAGGCATGAGCCGCTTCAAAGAGATGCTAGCAGGCGCGCACGCGATGGATGAACATTTCCGTACGGCACCCTTCGAGACCAATTTACCCACGCAGCTGGGCATGATCGGCGTATGGAACATCAATTTCCTCGATATACACGCCCACGCGATCCTGCCTTATGATGGACGCTTAAGCCACCTGCCGGCGTATCTCGAACAGCTCGAAATGGAAAGTGACGGCAAAAGCGTAAGCCGCGAAGGTAAAGAAGTGGATTACCGCACCTGCCCAATCATCTGGGGCGAAGTAGGCCCTAACGCACAACACGCGTTCTATCAGCTGCTACACCAAGGCACGGAATCGGTGATGTGTGATTTTATCGCAACCGCACGCCGTTACCACGATACCAATAACGCCGAACTGCAACTGCAGCACACGCTCACCTTAGCGAACTGCCTGGCACAATCACGCATTTTGGCACTGGGTGACTCAGTACTTGAAAACAACGAAGATGCGCCGGTCCACATGCGTTATCGTGGTAACCAGCCCAGCACAACCGTGCTAATGGATGAATTAACACCCTTCTCCTTTGGCCAGTTAATCTCCCTCTACGAACATAAAACCTTTGTGCAATCCGTTATATGGGATATCAACCCATTTGACCAATGGGGTGTAGAGCTGGGCAAAAAAATGGCCACTAATCTGCTCAAACCACTCATGAAAGAAACAGACGGATCTGATCTGGATAGCTCATCAAAAGGATTGCTCGATACCATCCATGCCCTGCAGGAGGCCAACGCATGAAGATAGCTATATGGGGCCTAGAACTCACTGCATGGGTTGCCGCAGGCACGCTCGCTCACGCGGGTAATGATGTACGTATCGTCAATGACACGAGCGACCAAGACCCAACTACACGGATGGGTACCAACATACTGAATGAGCCCGGCCTTAAAGATCTAATTTGTAACGAATTCGCCAAAGGTCGGCTGCAATTTACCACCAGCGGCGGCGCCACTCAGTTCGATACACACCTTTTATGCATGAACCCAAGCGAGTTTGACGAAGCCAAGCAAATCGTCAGCAAATTGGGCAAATTTACCGAGAAAAAGTTACTGGTCATCAACCAAAGCTTATTTGGTGTGGGTTCAACCGACGAACTACAAAACCTGCTCAACAAAAACAACAATCAAGTCGTGGCTTTTTTGACAGAGAACATGGCAGAAGGGGAAGCACTGGACAACATGCGCCACCCTAAAGCCATTACACTCGGTTGTGATAACCCATGGGCCAATATGGTGATCGAATCATTATTGCGCCCGTTTACACGTCAGCTAGACCAAATGCTCATCATGAGCACACGTGAAGCTGAGTTTGCGAAGATGGCAACCACCGGTATGCTCGCACTACGGATTGGCTATATCAATGAACTGGCTAACCTTGCAGAACAGCTCGACGTTAACATTGATGTGGTCCGACAAAGCATGGGCGCTGATCCGCGTATAGGTCACCATTACCTATCACCTGGCTGTGGCTTTGGAGGTAATAGTTTCTCGCAGAGCATTAAAGGACTAGCGGATTTACTCTCTGAAAAGCGTAATTCGCAACTGCTAGATACCGTACTGCGCGAGAACGAAAAACAGAAAGAACAATGTTTCCGTAAGCTATGGCGTCATTACAAAGCCGACATCAACGGCCTCAACGTTGCGATCTGGGGCGCATCATTTAAGCCGGGCTCGTCCTCATTGGATGGTGCACCTAGCTTAAAAGTCATCGAAGCCGTAATCGCCCAAGGCGCAACCATTCGTATACACGACCCTGAAGCACTAGACAATATTGAGCGTTTGTATGGCGGCCACCCGCAAGTCCTTACCTTTAAGAACAAATACGAAGCGCTGGAAAATACCGATGCTTTATTAATCTTAACGGAGTGGGACGAGTATTGGTCACCTGACTACGAAGCCTTGCTAGAGCAAATGCGCCAACCCGTCGTCGTGGACGGGCGCAATGTACTCAGCCGAGAGCTGTTAGAAAGCTTAGGGATTACTTACTACGGTATCGGTCGATAAGCCAACAAACGGCAAAACCAATAGCTACGCCAGCCGAATTGGCGTAGCTATCTTCAAGGCTAAACGTTCGTAGCGGCAGCCAAGCCCCTTGCAAATACTCCAGCACAAACGCTGCCACCAATAACACAGGCCATATAAACCCATGCCGGTTAACTGGCAATGCCAAGCGTGCGGTTATACCCAACGCCGCAAAGGCAATAAAGTGGCCTACCTTATCCGAATTATCAAATAGCATTTCTGGCGGAACTGGGCGAAAAATCCCATACATAACCGCCGACACACAACCAATAAATACTAACCAACGCAGCCACACAGGGCACAACTCAGCACTACGCATCAGGGATCAAAATCCTCGCATCAGGCACTATTGTTTTAAATTTCGCAGCCAATGCTGCTTTTGCCTCATCATCGCCATGCACAATACGAATCTCAGACGGTTTACGATACATACGCTTTACAAAATTCACTAAATTACCTTGGTCCGCGTGTGCCGAGTATCCGCTAATCGTATGCACACCCGCATTAATATCAACGCGCTCGTTATCTAAATACACATAGCCACCGCGTGGACCGTACTTTTGAATATCACGCCCCGGCGTCCCTTGTGCTTGATAGCCAACAAACAAGACATCAGTTCGCTTATCCGGTAACAATGCTTTTAAATAGTTTTGAATACGCCCGCCCGTGCACATACCACTGGCCGCAATCACAATCGCAGGATGCCCAGATTGAGCCAAGCGATTCACCATTTTGATATGATCGCCGTGATTATCAATAGTGACCAACTGGTCAAACGACAAAGGGTGGCGGCCTGCACGTAATTTACGTTTGGATTCGTTATCCCACAAGCCCTTTAGTTCACGATAGTGGTCTGTAAATTTAGCGGCCAAAGGCGAATCTACAATCACAGCAAGATGCTCCCAATCACCCTTTTGACGATGGATAATTTCCTCAATCTCATACAGTAACTCTTGCGTACGACCAATACTAAACGCCGGGATCAGCACCGTGCCGCGATCTTGCAAACAACGTTGTAT
>Ga0115007_10001983_pt1 | contig 12893 bp, 10 predicted proteins | sample ArcOceMetagenome_2_FD_87166 | JGI IMG/M metagenome (GOLD analysis project Ga0115007, IMG submission 87166) | Marine eukaryotic phytoplankton communities from Arctic Ocean - Arctic Ocean ARC135M Metagenome | ecosystem: Environmental > Aquatic > Marine > Oceanic | place: Arctic Ocean | collected... | reverse complement strand
TTTGGTATTGGAGGAGGAGGAAGAAGAGGGGTTGGAAAAGGTGGAGGAACTGGAACTGGAGGAGGAACTGGAAGATGAACTGGACATTTTGGACGGTGCGCAAAGGGTGCGTGTTCGTGTGTTCGTGCTAATTTTTTGCTTGATCGGGAGGGGTCTGGTCGCTTTCAAGCTTGAGAACCCACTTTTAAAAACACAAGACTGTTCCGGCCTCTCTTGCACCACCACACCGACACCGCCACCGTATGACCTCTTTCAAAAACGGTGGCATGGACCCCTTAACCTCGGAAGCCTGCCACCCCTCTCCAGTCCGTCAATTCGACGACGCTGCCGAGCAAAAAAGAACCGACACCGTCCCCTCCTTGGCGTTGGAAGAAGAAAATAGAACCACTTTGGAGACGCACTTGTCGGCCAAGTACACGCCCGCCACCAAAGCGTACAAAAACGAGGAGTTCTTGGCGAGCCGGGAAGCTCGATTGATTCGTATCATGTGCGAGTACCAACAACCCGCCAAAACATTCAAGGACCACGGCATTGAGAACACCATGTTGCTCTTTGCTTCCGCCCGTGGCAAATCAAGAGAGCAGTTTGACGCTTCCTTTCGTTCCATGACGGAAACATTGGCCTCGTTGGAGGACGAAAAAGCTCGAACAGCAATGGAAAGTGATTTGGAACGTTTGAAACGTACGGAATGGATGTGTGCCTACTACGACATAGTTTGCGACACTGCTCGAATGTTGGCCCAATGGGGCGTGGATCGAAAGAAACAGGGATCCAGTGAGTACAGCATTTGCACCGGTGGTGGTCCTGGGTTGATGGAGGCGGCCAACAAAGGGGCCAGTTCGGTGGAGGGTGCCAAGAGTCTGGGTCTGGGCATCTCTTTGCCCTTTGAAGCGGGTTGCAATTTGTTTGTCACACCGGAACTTGCGTTTGAATTTCATTACTTTTTCACCCGCAAGTTTTGGATGACGTTGCCGTGCAAAGCTCTCATTGTGGCACCGGGTGGGTTTGGGACATGTGACGAACTGTTCGAGTTCATATGTTTGCAGCAGACGGGTAAAAAAGATTGGACCCCGATCGTACTACTGGGCAGTGAGTATTGGAATGAAATCATCAATTGGGACGCGATGGCCAAGTATGGGACGGTGTCTGAACGAGATGTCAAGAGGTTGGTGTTTTTAGATACGGCGCAGGAAGTGTACGATTATTTAACCACGGAATTGATACGAATGGAAAGTGAACGTGGGGCGGACGAATGCTAAATTATATTAAAAATTTCATAATTTAGGGGGCAGAGTCCTCACCCTACGAATACCCCCAAAGATCACTCGCCTGATTTTATCACCACACACCCGAAAATATCAGGTCAGTAGTAACTACCACTCCTTGCCACCCGTCCGCCACCAACCACTGCCAACCACCAACCACCACACAACCCGCACGAACTCTTTTATCTTTTTGTCGCCCGCAAAATCACAACTCTGCACCCTGTCAGTTTATTTCTGGCCAACACTTGAGTGTTCACGGTTTCCCGCACTTTATAGCATGCAAACACTTCCAACAGCACTCCCATTTCCACCCTCTCTTCCATTCCCTCTCTTCCATTCCCCCCCTTCACACACCTTTTCTAACCCTGTTTGCTGTTGCGTCCTTTCCCTTCCTTTTTTTCTCCTCCCCTCAGTCAATAACACCACACCACCAACACATCAACCATGGGCTGCTGTCAAGCTAAACAACCACGTTCCGTCGCTACGAAACCACCCACGTTCGACGAAGGGGCCAACGATTGGTCACAATACACGGCGGAAGAATCGCAAGCCGTGCCATCTTTTGACGGGTCCACCTCCGAAACCGACGACAAAAAGTTTTACACTTGGGACCGTAATGCAGTCATGCCCATTCGTTATGCCAGCAAAGGATTGGCGTCCAAAGAAGAGTCGCCGGCCATGACGGTGACTCAAGTCTTCAAACAAGCGGCGGCCACTCACCCCAACGATCTTGCTATGATCAAAGAAGACGTCTCGCCCAAGTGTGCACGTGGTGAAACACCTCCAAAAAGTCTACCACGCGAGGAATGGACCGAAAAAGGCAAAGGGTTCAGTTGGACTTGGAGCGAGTACTATCAAGATTGTCGCAAAATAGGGAAAGCTTTGTTGTCGGAGAGCATCCAAATGGCCGAAAAAGATTCCGTGTGTGTCTTTGGTTTCAATTCTCCGGAATGGATCATGGCTGCCTTGGGCGCTACGTTGGCCGGTGGTTGCTCCGCAGGGATCTACCCCACCGATACCGCACAACAAGTGGAATACAAAGCCAAGCATTCGGCGGCCGTGGTTGGTAAGTGTCGTGTTGTGGTTTTGTTGTTGTTGTTGTAGGACACCAATCAATTGTGTTTAAAGACTGACCTTTATGTATTTATTGTAATGGTTGTACCCATCTCACTTCACTGTCAACCCAACCCCCTTTGTAGCATTCATTGAATCGCCTAAAAAAGTTCAATTGTTTTTAGACGCACAACCCAATTTGCCTAAATTGAAAGCCATTGTGGTTTGGACGCCGGAAGAAGGTGAACAATACCCCAAGGACGGTGCCGTTCCTGTCTACACGTGGCAAGAATTCATGGCATTGGGCACGGACGAGTTGGACGAAGCCTTGGACAAACGTGAAGCCGCACAAGAAGCCGGTTCCGCCTGTTCCTACATTTACACGTCGGGCACCACCGGTCGCCCCAAAGCCGTGATGGTCAGTCACGACAACATTGTGTATTTGGCACGCACGGTCAAAAAACATTTGGAAGACGACACCGTGTTTGGTTCTCGAGGCCAAGAGCGTGTCATTTCATACTTGCCGTTGTCGCACGTCGCAGGAATGATGATTGACATCATCATGCCGTTGGTCTCGACCGCCAACAACGCCGCGGGTTACACGACCATCTGTTTTGCACGTCCGTACGATTTGAAAGTTGGCACCATTGGTGATCGTTTGCGAGCCATTCAACCCAGTATGTTTTTGGGTGTACCCAGAGTGTGGGAAAAAATGCAAGATAAAATCTTGGAAATGAGCAAAAAAAACCCACAAACAGGTTTTAAATTGAAAGTCAAAGATTGGGCCAAGGCCAGTGCTTTGCACAACGCACAAAATTCACAACTGGGTGGTACGGGCGAATACCCACCCAATCAATGCTGTGGTTTGTTGGGGCATGATTTCTTTGACAAGAAAGTGTTGAGCATGGTTGCTGGCAGATTGGGTTTGGACCAATGTGTTTTCATGGGTACGGCAGCGGCACCCATCAAACAAAGCACGGTTGATTTCTTTGCCGCGATTGGCATTGAATTGTGTGAAATTTATGGTATGTCGGAATCGACCGGTGCCACGACATTTTCCAGTCCAAGGTAAGTTTAGTTTTCCCTGTACTAACTATTGTGAAACGATTGTGAAACGATTGTGAAACGATTGCGGTGTGGTGGTTCGACGAACTCATCTGTTTTCTCTGCTTTTTGATACTCTTATGATTTTTTGTTTGTTGATTGCTACTGCCAGTGCTCATCAATGGGGTTCGATCGGATGGGCCATTGCTGGTGCCGAAGTCAAAATTTTAAATTGCTTTCGTGACGCCGATGGCAATGAAATTAAAACGAGCGATGAATGCAAAGCTTGGAACAGTAAAAGTGGTACTAAACCCACGGATTTCGATGATTTCAATACGGAAGAAAAAGTTGGAAAAAGTCCCAAAGATTACAACCAAGGTGAAATTTGCTACCGTGGTCGCCATATTATGATGGGTTATATGGCAAACCCAGACATGGGGGAGCAACACGTGACTGAAATCATTGCTAAAAACGAAGGCAGCATTGACGGCGAAGGTTGGTTGCGCAGTGGTGACAAAGGTACCAGAGACCAAAACGGCATGATTCGTATTACAGGACGTTACAAAGAATTGATCATTGGAGCCGGGGGTGAAAACGTCGCACCTATTCCAGTGGAAGATTGTTTGACTGAATTGTGCCCAGCTATTTCCAGTTGCACGATGGTGGGCAACAAAAGACCGTACTGCATTGCTTTGATTACTTTAAAAGCCGTGGGTGCCAACAATGAAGTGGCGGGTGGTGACGAATTAGATCTTGAAGCCGCAGATCTTGGTAAACAAAACAATTGTACTACCATTTCCAATGCCATTACAAATGAAAAAATGCAAGCTGCCATTGAAAAATTCATCGTTGAAGTCAACAAGAACAAAACGGTCGTTCCTAAACCACCTTCGTCCATCAAACGTTGGACCATTTTACCCACAAATTTTTCAATTGCAGAAGGCGAATTGACACCGACCCAAAAATTGAAACGTTCTTTTGTGGAAAAGAAATATGCCCATGTGATTGATGCTGTTTACGCCAAAGAAGGCCGAGTTACGTATGTCTCTTCCGATGTCTCCAAAGGTGAAACCAAAGAATAAATCAGAGACTCTTGAGAAATGAGGGCTTTAGTCTTCCTTGAACGTGAAGGAGTTGTGTTGGCTGTGAGATGTGATGTGTTGTCCATGATGTGCGACTACAGTGTACGCTACGATCTGGGCAGAGGTGCTGTGGCATGTTTAAATTAATGTACCGTGTACCGTAACGTAATGAGTATCGATACACTAAACTCTCCTCTCTTTCCCTCTTCTACCTCTGTGTACCTGTACCGTAACGTCGTGTGTGCCGGTGTGGGTGTGCTGTTGCTACTGCCGGGAAGAATCTTTTTTTTCGAAAGTGGTGGCCAGGTTGGTTTGGTGCCAAAAAATCAGATTCATCAGGGACAACAAAATGGCCCTAATAAATATTCACGGCCTGCTCACGTGCTTTGAATTTCTGCCATCGAACTCGTCCATCAAACACAACCACGAGGAGAACAAACATTACATTGTTCAGAATTACACCACTCATCAATCCTTGGTTCGCGATGTTCTTTATGACTTTACACCACTCGATGGATGGCGCTTTCTAGTGCTCCATGAGCCACAAACCTCTGTGTCCCACGAACAAGCTGCCCTGTTGAGCCAGATGTTGCATGCCGCCTCCGACGCACGGGAAGCCGTCATCCTTTTTGGACACAGCGCCACCCTCCCTCCCTCCCTCCTCCGGATCATCAACAGTGCCGATGGTCAGTCTTGCATTGTGGCTTACGTTCATTCTGCACATCACGTTGCCAATACCAGCAGCAGCAGCAGTACCAGCAGCAGCAGCAGTACCGCAGCCCCATTGCCCGAATCGAACGAAGCCGTGTTTTGCCACGACATTCCAATTCCCACCACTGGTCAGTACTCGATCAATTTATTGCCTCCTGGCGATGCTGGCGATGCATTCAACAAAAAAGTCAATGGAACATTTTATTTGAACGATGGTAATGCTGGACCGTGCAAATACAGCTCCAAATCGTCCTCGAGTAACATATACGATGGTTTAATTGGAAACGGTTTAGTGGGTGCGGTGTTTTTGTATCCATATTACCCTAAAGGGCTGTTGCGCAACAAGGGTGGTATTTATATCTACAACGTGGTGTCCTATCATTCAGATACACGAACGTACGGTTGTGTTTTGCCATCATCATCGACCACTACCACGACTTCTCCACATTCAGAAGAAATCGAACATTTTACTTTTTCACAAGTGTCAATGATGAGTGTTGGTCATTCCTCCCAATGGTACGTGGGCAAAGAAAACGACAAACTCAAGGATGTCGCTGCTTTGTTTACATCACGATTGCAAGATAAACAAATCAATTCGATGGCAATCGTACCACCGATGAATGTCCAGATGATCATCCAGACCAACAAACGCTTTTACCCGCAGTTGTCCGGGACCATGCTGTTGAAGGAGGGTTGCATGCTGCGGATGCCTGAATACACCCAGTACCCAATGCAACTTACGTATTTGGATGACCCCAGACCGACTAACCCACCACCTTACCCAACCAAAGTACATTGGGTGTGTTGTGATACATGTGATAAGTGGCGAATTGTGCCCACCAAGGATTACAATCGATTGTTGTCCACCGGTGACGGCAGCAGCTGTATGGACATTTCTGATGCTTCTTCGGTTGCTACCTCTTCCTCCGCATCGTCCTCGTCGTCGTCGTCGTCGTCGTCTTCTTCTTCTGTACCTTCGTTTGCGTTTCGTTGCAATCTGGTTGGTCGACACTGTTCCGAACCCGAAGATGTAGAACAAGAGCCCAACAACAGCAACAAAACAAATTCCTCTGCCTTGTCAAACAAAAATGCAGCACCAAACAAAACTGGGTCCTCAAACAAAAGAAAACGAACCGTAAAAGTGATTGATTACAAACGCCAAGTAGAATTGCATGCCAAACCAAGTGGCAGGTAAAATTATTGGATGTTGCAGTTGTTGAATGTGTTGAAATCTATTATTGATTCACTGACTCTTTTTTTTTTAATTAATGTTGTTCTCTTGTTTCAGTGATACCCAAGAAATGTATTGGTTGCCCTACAACGTGTACCATCGTGCTTGTATGAAACAAGAACAAGAAATGTTAAAGAAAAGGAAAAAAGACAACCAAAAAAAACAACAAACCACCACCACCAGCTGCACCAGTGGCACCACCACTAGCGACCATCATACTCCGCTTACTGAACGCGACACGGCGTCGGGTTGGTCAATGTTGACGTTGGAAACACAATGGAAATATCATGTACTCTCCAACAAAAAGATTTTACTGTTGCGAAAAAAACGTGCAGGTGCCAAAGAAAAAGCAGCCGCGTTAAAAAAGAAACAACAGTTGGCGTTGCAAAAACAAAAAGAGAAGAAAGAACAAAGGAAAAAAGAATTGCATGCAAAGAAATTAGCGGCCGGTGAAATACCACCTCCCATCGAGGAACTGGTACCTTGGCGCGTGCCCAAAAGATCGCTTGATTTTTTTCAAATCGGCGATGTTCTGGATCGCATGTGGCCAGGGAACAATACTTGGAAACGGTGTACGGTGACTGCCGTCCATAAAAACGATGTTGTGACGACGGCAACAGCGACTGCTGGCACGACAGCATTTGTTGCTCCCAGTTCTTCCTCGTCGTCCTCGTCCTCGTCCTCGTCCTCGACTTCTTCTTCCACATGGAAGAGCACACGAAACAGCAGCAGCAGCAGCAACCATGGCACCACGACTCTCAAAAAAGGCTTGTTGGAAGAAGAACAATTTGATGGTAGCATTGATGTCGATTACAACCAATCTTACTGCTTTGAACGGCACATCACTGATCTGTTGCAATTGCGTTTTCATAAACCAAAACCACGTTGGCGAAGAGGGAAACGTTGGCGAACCATGACAGTCACCATTAACATCCCTTTTTCCAACATGGATGCAACCAGAGTATTGCCTCTTGGTTTAACAATGAGTGTGAATACGACAGGTAGAATTCCAAAAGTGTTGTACATCGCAGACACCTCTCTGTTTGCGACTGGTGCGAACGGTGCCAGCAGTGCCAGCAGTGCCAGCAGTGCCAGCAGTGCCAGCAGTGCCAGCAACACATTGCAAATTGGAGATAAATTGATCTCAATGGACACGATCGGCATTGATTATTCAAGAAGCGATGGTGTCAGACATGCTTTTCATGTTGCTTGCCAAAACAAATCAACTCCCTCTTCTTCTTCTTCTTCTGCAACAACGTCGCAATATTGCATGGTGGTGGAAATTAAAAGATGCATGGAAGTGGCGCTTCGCATACAAGCTGCTTCGATCAACAGTCATTTGTTAAAAGTACAAGAAAGAGAAAGAAAAGAAAGAGAGGGTGAACCAAGCATCTGCCAAAACGATGGCGAACCAATCGTGGAAAGTACCATGAACCACAAGGGTACCGTGCTGACACCAAAAAACAGTACTACGTCGTCTGCGTCCTCGCCCAACAATCAATTTACAACTGTTGTGTGCCGTGATTATTCCATTTCTCTCGCCAAACATCTCCCCCTGCCACAAACCGCGGCAACGCGGAACATTAGCAAATCTTGGTACTACGAGACCACCGTCGTGTCACCTGGCTGCATGCAAGTCGGGTGGGTTGCGACTCCTGGATTTGCTTCGCGCTGCAATTTAAGCAGTCCTGTCGGTGATTGCAATTATTCCTGGAGTTTTGATGGGTTTGCAAGAAAAGTCTGGCACAATGGTGACAGTCAAGATTGGGGCCATCGTTGGCGCACTGGTGCTACGGTCGGTACTCGTTTGACATTGGAATGGGAACACGTGGAGAAACAAATCGAAGCGGGAAAAGACTTGAGTTCATCGTCATCTGCTTCTTCTTCTTCTTCCAATGCAATGGCGATTTCCAGTTCAGAACCCGTTGCCAACAACAACGATCGCTGCCCACGATTGCGGTTGCGTATTGAATATTGGTTGAATGGGAAAAGAATGGGTCCAAACAAAACGGATTTAGGCAAAGCTGACATTCATTATGCTTTCGATGAGTATATTCAAACGAAACCGGAGGAGAACAAAGAGGAAGACGACGAAGAAGACGAAGATGAGTACGAAGAGGAAGAAGACGAAGATTTATTTGCAATGTTCCAACCCGCCGCTACTTTTCATACCAAGCGTGCCTTCTTAGGGTTTGGCTTGGGAAGCAATCTCTCCCCGATTCAACACACGTCGGCTTACATGAGTGAAGTCAAGAGTGTGGAAGGTGAAAAGACATTCAACACTACGCAACCAATCGCTGTTGTGTATGAAAACAACCTCATTCCACCACCTCCCTCAGCACCAACAGCACCAACAGCACCAACAGCACCAACAGCACCAACAGCACCAACAGCACCAACAGCCACAACAGCCACAACACTCGTACCGGTTCCAGCACCCGTAGCACTGCCCCTCTCTTCCTCTTCCTCCTCTTCCTCCTCTTCTTCCAGTCAAAAGACCAGTCAAAAGACGAGTACTGCTGTTGTACCCATCTCACAAATGCCAACGTTTGTCGGTACACAGGAACCCGTCTTGTTTACGTTTGTGTTGTTCAACCCCAGTGGGAAATCCAAGTGGTTCGAGTACTACCGTGACAGCACCGTCGCCTTTGTCAAACGCATGGCGGAGTACTGGCCCGCCGCTATTTTTTGGGGCCATGTCGGTGAACATGTGGACAACACCTCTTTGGAAATGATGTTTGACGCAGCAGGTCCAAATGTTCAAAACCCACACCAACCCAGAATTCGTTTCACCCGGTACACCATTTCTGAACGCCCCGACAAGCACTGGTTGGTCGCGGCCATGCGTCTTCCCGCGCTGTGGGAACACGACGGACCCGAAACGGTGATTTCCATTGACATTCATGACGACATCAAAGTGCAAAACCGACAAATTGATAAATTGATGAAAACATTGCAAATACAACAAACGAAAGGGAAAGAATTGGCCATGACGTATTGGGCGGCCCGTGACAAAGTTTGCCACAACGGTTCAAGTTTGCCCCACGGCCGGCACAACCATTTCGACGCTGGGTTGTGCGTGTGGCGTCCTGGCAAAGCTCGCGAAGTCGCCTGCAACGTGGGTGATTTCATGAGATATTGTTGTCAAATCTTGCACAACACTGGACCTCTGCCCCGTGCCATTGACGAAGCACTGGCGGACGCTTTTTTGGCCGGGAGTGGCATTCATGATTTTGCCGTCTTTGAACGGCACGTGCACAAGATACGGGCCATCAAACCTTCCACGAATGAAATGATGACGGGGAAAGAAAGCCCTACCCGCAAGAAAAGAAAAAAGAAAACCAATGAAACCAAGGACCAGGAGGAGCGGGAGGACCAGGAGGAGCAGTCGGGCAAGGAGACAAAACGAATGAAATTGGAATTGCCAAAGAAATGGAAAGCGATTGTGCATGAAAGGACAGGGACGTATAAAAAATACACTTCTTTCGTGGGCCCCAACGGAGAAAAATGCCGTTCCATTCCAGAAGTATATCGCAGGATTGGCAAAACAATGCCAGGCGGTGGCGGTGGCGGTGGCGGCCGCAGCAGCAATAGCAGCAGCAGTTGCAGCAGTTCGGCAAAAGGCAACGGCAACAACCAACAGAAACGAAAAAGAATAACATTGGAATTGCCACCGGGGTTTTCCAAAAAAGTGACGATTCGCAAAATGGGTGCAACGGCCGGTCAAAAAGACATTAGTTATTTGGAAAACAGTACCAAAACAAGATTTCGATCGATGACTGCTGTCTTGCAATACGTTGAAAAGTTGGTCGGTAGTGGTACCAAGAACAAAAAGAAAACACCCAAAAAGAACAGACCCAAGAAGGAATCAAGCAGTGAGGACGACGACGACGACGACGACGACGAGGAAGAAGAAACTGTGGCAGAACGATTGGCAAGAAAACAAAAGGCATACATACAAGTCTTTTCCAAAAAAAATGGACCGAAACGTGCGGCAACGGCCTATACTTTGTACATGGTCGAGGTACGACCAGCGACGGTAGCCAAACACCCGGAATTAACCAATCAACAACAAATGCGGTCGATTGGTTCAATGTGGAGAGCATTGACGAAAGAACAACAACAACCATGGCAAGAGAAAGCGTTGGCATTGAAGGTCGAGTGCAAACGGTTGCGCACGGTGTTTGAAGAAGGGCCCTTGGCAGTTTTTATGAAGGGCCCATTGGTGAAAATGATGAAACGGGCCAAGAAAGTGTACAGCAGCGACGAATCGTCCAGCAGTGAAGAGGACAGCGAGGAAGAAGAAGCCAGCAGTGACGACGACGAGTCCGACGAGTCCGACGAGTCCGAGGACGAAGAACCACCGGTCAAAAAACAAAAAAAAAGCAACAACAGCACACGGGAAAAACAAAAAACGTGGTTGATGAATGTCCGAGTACAAACTGCTCTTGCGGCGAAAGCAAAACTGACCAACAGCAAATCGTCGTTGGCCAAACAAAAAGCTGCTGCATTGAAAGCGTTGAAAATAAAACAAATGAAGGAAGAGGAGGAAGCGATGGCCGCCATTCAAGCAGAACAGGAGGCGTTGGCGTTGAAATTGGCTTCTCGAAAACCATCCCAAATTGCAGCTGAAAAAAGATTGGAAATTCGTCAACATTTGGCGTTGTACGTATCCAAAGGTAAAGGAAGACTTTGTTTTTTTGAGGTTCCTTTTGACATGTGTTTTTGACATTTTTTCTGTGGTTTGATTTTTTTGTTTTTCGTTTTTTTTTTTCCATTAGGTATGCGGGTGGAAGAAATTTATTTGGACATTGGTCCTGCCGGGCCCGGTGAAGTCTTTGTCTGCAGTGAAAAAGTGCAAAGAAAAGAGATTGCAGCTGGTCGGGCGACCACCAAGAACGAGGTGTAACGTGTGTACAAAACGATTCTCGAGATGTGGGAGTGGGAAGCCAGCGGGAAGTGAGAAGAGATGAAGTGTGTGAAATACCGGGTACCATGGTAAAGAAAATGACAATTTATTTTATGTGTGTATATATCTGTTCAATCGGTGTGTTCTTGTATTTTTTTGTGTGTACAAATTCTATCTTCTATCTCTCGAGGAGGGGTTGCCGAAGATTACAGAGCATGACCTTGAGCGTTCTTCATCGGTTCAGTCAATACACTGATGACTTGTCTTTTACGATCATCCTTGTCAAACCGTACCCATCCGGGTATCCTAGCCATAATTGTGTGGTCTTTGCCCATGTGGCACGTCACTGGATCAAAACGGTATTTCATCCCCCTCTGTCGAACAATGATGGCACCGGCTTTTACTTTTTCATTGCCAAATACTTTGACACCTAGAAATTTTGGATTACTGTCACGTCCATTTTTAGTAGAACCACCCGCTTTTTTCGTAGCCCAACGAATTTGTTGGGTCGTATTGATGGATTTGAAAGATGAGGGCACTTTGGACAAAAAGGAGGCTAACATTGCTGGGAATGAAATGAACTCTACAGAAAGACACATGAAGGGAAGGGGGTGGGGGGGAAGAGAGAGAAAGATCAGTCATTAAATACCACGGCCGTTTGGTCAACGGCAAAAGAATGAACAAGAATGGAAACGGAAGAGGGAATGTGTGGAATTGTAGGAATTCACTAGGACCAAAAACACTGTGGAAAGTAAGCTTGGTCGGACATATGATGATTTCCCAAACAAATGGTATCAATTTTCTTGTTTTGCCCTGTACAAAGACCCGAGCAAAAAAGAAAAATCGATGGCCATTCGTCTTGATTTCGCCCACGTTTGACCCGTACGTTCGCAACAAGTGAAACGCAGGAACACAGTGGGCAACAAAAAACGTTCATAGTAACTATGTGTTTCGTCCTGGGTGTCGTAGGCTGAACGGAAACCGTTCGCGGTATTGACTCTGACTGATATAATAATTGAAGATCATTACGTTTTTTATTTTTTTTTCGGCGGAAAGGAAAGGAGAAGGAAAAGGTAGCAGGAAGAAGGATAGCCCATCATTCAGTGTTCCAATGGCGTCATCCGCAGCTGGCAACTTGCCAGACGGGTCGGTCCCCTAGAATAAATGTAATCAGAAGGCGAAGGATGTTTTTCAGGTGGTGGTGGAAAAAGTGTGGTTTCAAACTCAGACAGCTCATTTTAAAGAGCAGCGTGTTGACATTGTGTCCTAAAATTACGACGAAGGTTCGGATGCCACATGGGACAAATCGTCGGACTATGTTAACTTCAAAAGGTGCCTTGTTTCATCATTGTTTGGTGGTGGGTGGGTTGAGGTGGATTGAAAACACTTACCAGCTTTTCACGCATGAAATTTCTGACAAGAGTTCGTAGCGCATTGCAATTTGAAAGGCTAAAACATACAACGGACGACCATTTGTCATCACACTTAATTCCAATACATCTAAATCCCAACTGGTTAAATCGCCGTGTACCCAAGGAGAGGGGCAGAAGACCACGGATTAATATTAATTTTAGGATGATATTACCCGATCGAACTGG
>Ga0115007_10001982_pt1 | contig 12895 bp, 8 predicted proteins | sample ArcOceMetagenome_2_FD_87166 | JGI IMG/M metagenome (GOLD analysis project Ga0115007, IMG submission 87166) | Marine eukaryotic phytoplankton communities from Arctic Ocean - Arctic Ocean ARC135M Metagenome | ecosystem: Environmental > Aquatic > Marine > Oceanic | place: Arctic Ocean | collected... | reverse complement strand
TAACGTAACCGCCTAACCCGGTAACCTATAGGCCCTTAAAAACCTGATCCCTACTGGAATCACGCACTGGAATCACGCACTGGAATCACCCATAACTCGAACCTTAACGTAACCCGCCTAACCCGATAACCTATAGGCCCTAAAACCTGATCCCTACTGGAATCACGCACTGGAATCACGCACTGGAATCACTCATAACTCGAACCCTAACGTAACCCGCCTAACCCGATAACCCAGGCCCTTAAAAACTTGATCCCGACTGGAACCGAGACTGGAATCACGCACTGGAATCACCCATAACTCGAACCCCAACCCGGTAACCTAGGCCCTAAAACCTGATCCCTACTGGAATCGAGACTGGAATCACGCACCGTCACCTGAGCCATACCATAACTCGAACCCCAACCCGGTAACCTAGGCCCTAAAACCTGATCCCGGCTGGGACCGAGACTGGAATCACGCACTGGAATCTCAATCACGTAGGACACTTGGAGCCCACCTCTCTCTATACCGTACATGAGAGAGTACGCACACGTCGCGCTCTCCACTCTCATTTGTGGAGTGAAACGTGATTTAGTAAAGTAAGGAAAGTAAGCAAGTCTATCGAGTAACCAAGTCTGTATTAAATTACCTTAAATTAATAAACACTCTCGCTCTCTAGGACTCACATTGGAGTGCGACACTTGGGCCAGCAAGTCCCCATTCTCCTTCAGTTCTGCAAGCGCCTGCTCCACGTGCTCGAGCCGAGCCGGTACCTTGTGCCCGTGCTGCTCATCACGCGCGCAGTTGATGATCATCGTGCTCAGGCCCTGGAGTTGCCGGATGCTGCCGAGGGGCATCTTCTCCATCACGTACCGCACGTCAGCGGGGGTCAGTTCATGTCGCGGTGGCAGCTGGCGCTGCAAAAGGTGCTCACGCTGCTCGGGTGTGAGCGGCGGCAGCTGCTTGGCTAGGCCGAGCCGACTCTTCACCGCCTCCTCGAGCTGGTGGGGGTGGTTTGTGGCTGCTATGAGGACGATGCCCAGCGTCCGAAGCGCCGCAGGGTCGGCCTGCGTCTTGAACTCTGGTTAGGGTCGTGGTTGAGGTGTTGGAGTTGGGGGTCGGTGGAGGGCGTGGGGTTTAGGATCAGGGTTAGAGTTTAGGGTTGGGGTTAGAGGATGGAGTCTGCGCTACGACCTAACCGTTGGTGACATTCGAGTGCGCGTCGGCCGATCCCGAGGCGGTGCTCTGCAGCAATTTGTCCGCCTCGTCAAAGAAGACGATGCACGGCGCACGTCGCTTCGCAACTGTGAAGATGGCGGCCATGGTGCGGTCGGACTTGCCGGCCCACTGCGAGAGGACCTTCGCATTGCCAATCGAGAGGAAGGCTACGCCGGCACTGACTGCTATCGCCTTGGCCAGTGCCGTTTTGCCCGTGCCCGGCGGACCCGTGAGCAGCAAGCCTGGTTGGGGTTCGCCGTCCTCGCCGCGCACGCGCTCTTGCAGCGGGTAGATGTAATGCCGCCCAGCCCACTTGCGCACAGTGTCGGAGAGGATGAGCTCATCGTAGTGCACGAAGCCAGCCTCTCCCTCGACTTCGGCGGGGCTCTGGACGAGGGCCTCAACCGTCCTGAGGATTGGTGCGTCTTCGTCCCCCTCGCCATCGGGTGGCGGTGCCTTGCCACGCCCCGGCCTGCTGCTGCCTGCGGGTGCACCCTTCTTGGCCACTGGGCGCGCAGCCTTGCCGCCTCCGGAGCTCGAAGAAGACGCGCCACTCTCACGCTCATAGGACTTGCCGGTGCCGTTGCTCACGTTCAGGAGCTGCGTAGGGGCGCGGGGGCGCTTCTTGGACGGTGCTGCGGCCGATGCCCGGGTTGAGTTGCACAGCTGCCCGGCCCGTACCTCGTTGGTGCAGACCTCGTCGCTGTCAGAGTTTTCGGCATAGCCACAAGATTGGCACGTCCATTTATTGGGACCTGGTGCGGCGGGTGCGGCTGGACTCGACGAGGCAGCGTCGAGGGCGGCGGGTGCGGCGGGCGCGGCGGGCGCAACCAGGGCACGCAATGCATTCTCGACCGCCGCCACGCCAGCGCGCTTCGCCACCCGCATCATCATGGGGATGGCCGCGCTCGACTCTCGAGCGTCCGCCAGGCCGACCAAGCGAGCGCCATGCGCGGCGCGAAGGAGAATGCCGCCGGCGAGCTGGTCCCCAAGCTCCTCCTGCCCCACCTCGCCCGCCACCTCCGAGAGCATTGAGGCCACGGTTCCCTCTCGATACGCATTCCACGTATTGAGCGCGTCGACTGCCGCTGCGGAGTAATCGAGAGCGAGGCTCACACGCAAAACCTGCTCATCGGCGGGCATGCCATCCGGCATCGTGTCGAAGATGGCCCGCCGCTGGCTCCACCGCCGCTGTGAGGCCGCCGTGAGCTCAGCCTCGTCGGTAGGTCTGTGGTATGGCACAAAGGGTTCGTTGGTGCGCAGGCGCTCGGGGGGCGCCTCGGACTCGTCCTCGCTGTCATCTTCGATGACCTTTACATTGGTGAGATTGACCTGCGGACCCAACATGTCCACATCCGAATCGTAGTACTCGTCGTGGTATTGACCCACCCCGCAGTAGCAGGCGTGTGCGTGTGCGTCGTGCTCGACCTGACCCTCGTACCGCGGATCAGCGCGCGCCACATCCGCGCCGAGCTGCTGGCGCTCGCCGTCTCCGTAGCCCCAACTGACTTCGCCATTGCACAGCCGGTCGAGGGCGCTCTTAAGGTCAAAGTCTGCATGAGCGCCCTCGACCTCACCCCCAAGGCGGAAGCCGACAACTGGCCAGTTCTTGGTGCCGTGCGGCCGCCCCAACATGCCCTTTCGAGGGATTGCTGCATTCAGCCCGAGGGCGGCGATTATCAGCCGGGCCTGCCCTTCTCGGCCGACCCCCGGCAGTGCGAGGCCAAGCCGGCCGGCGGCGGCCTCGAGTTGCGTGATCAAAAAGTGGCAAGGCGGCTTCTTGCCACAGCCACAGGCGGCCGCAACCCCGCAGCCGCACTGTGTGGGCTCCAGTGCACCCGCGGCGTCAGTGCATCGCTGCACACCCACCCTGTCAAGCACCTCTCGCATCCGCTCCACCTCAGCCTGCCCTTGGAGCCACGCGTCAAACTTTTGCACCCACGTTGGATTCGACCGCAGAATGAAGCGCATGGCTGCCACTTGCGACGGCACGTCTTCGGCCTGCGTCTTGAAGACCTTGGTCTTCCAAGTCTGCAGCCTACCGTACACCTTCTTTTCCTGTAGCGTGGTGTCCTTGTTCGTGCGAGACCGCATCCAGTCCTGGTGCGTGCTTGCGAGCACTTGGCGGATTTCCTTTGCAAGATCGAGCGCGTCGCACTTTGGCAGCTTGGCCTCTTCGATTGCCTGGATGACCTTGGCGAGCGCCAGGAACATGTGCGCCACAAACCCCGCCGTCACTGGGCGCTTGATCATGAGTTCTGTCGCACGGCACAGGGCCACCAAGTCCTTGTCGGGCTCCGCCTCTTCATTGAACCTGTCGCGAAGCGCGTTTAAATCCACCTCAAACGCCACTGGATCGACGGGAAGCACGTCAAGCTGACCCTCGTACTTTTTGGAAAGTGTCTCGGCGAGCTGCAGCGGCCCCATGAATTTGCGCATGGCATCGTCGACGGCGACGAGCGCGCCCTTGACCTGCTCGTCGAGCACGGGTGTAGGCTTGTCACTTGCCTCCTGCATCATGTCTTGTACATCCTCGAGCGCCACCAGCTTCGACTGCGCCGCCACAACTTCGGGCGCCACAGCATCGCGCATGGCGAGGTCGGTCGGCGACCAGACGTATGGCAACTCGGCACGGTACTCGTCAAACCGAGGCTCGTGAAGGGCGAGGCAGTTGCCGCAGCTCGTATTCTTACCACCCGTGCCACAGGCGGACGCAGTCTTCAAGTCGTGGATCATGAGCGCCTCGAACCCATCGGCGCGGTCGGCCGGGACGCCATCGGGGAACTCGGACATTGTCTCCAAGCGCAAATTGATATTTAGGCTTTGGCATTCCTCGACGTAGGCGACGATTAGGGTCTTGATCTTCTCGCTCTTCTTCAGCTCCGCCTTTACCGTGGCGCGGTAGCCTGCCTTGCGCCGACTTGTGTTGCCCGTTTGCCCGACGTAGATTGGATTCTTGGTCTTGTGGTGAATCATTTTGTAAATCGTGTAGCGACATTTGGGGTTCCAGACGACGATTTTGTGTTTTGGGGCCATAGGTGGGCTGCGTGTATGTTCTTTTCCTCTTACAATACACCCAGTGCACACGCCGCAAGACACGCAAGACACGCAGACACATGCAGACACACACACCAACTATGAGTCCAACTCCCCAACTATGAGTCCAACTCCAACTGGACTCATAGTTGTCCTGGACCACACACACGCGCGCGTACACGCGCGCGTGCTCGTTTACATAGCAAAGCGACGAATGGTCGAGCTTGAATACTTGTCCATGCAAAGCCGGCAGTCTCCCGTAACCAGTTGAAACTTAATTCGGAATTGCGAGCGTGAGTTGGACACTGGCTGGCTCACGGATCCAATGAGACAATCGTCGAAGGTCTTGTACTTGAATTCTTCGACGAACGACGTGTTCGACCAGTAAGACAATGGAATTTTAACCACCGTGCTGGTTGTAATTTCGCCATTGGTCGTCGAGTCCTCATCGCTCTCGGTTTCAGAGAGGCGTGGCTTCTTGTGCGCGCACTTGCCCTTGCTCGCAACGAAGATCATGTTCATTGCCCTTCCCGAGACGCCAGTGTAAACGGATTGCTCCAGAATCTTTTCACCACCCGCAACGAGTGAAGTGCACAACCCCCTGAGCAGATCCGTTGGCAAAAACATGCGGGAAGAAAGTGTAAAGAACTTGTTTTCGGAGCAGTGCAAGAGATCGGATACGTCATACGACCCAAAGTCCATGCTGCACATGTCGAACCAGATTGCTCCAAATTCGTGAACTTCCGCGTCCGCAGCAATGCGGAGGATGTCATCAACCTTGCATGTTACTTTTGGGAAATCGAGCTCGATCTGCGTCGCCACGGCTTTTTTGTTGTTGACTGGCACGAGTCGTTCGGGTTCAATGCCGCTCTCAAGCAACAGGTTTGTGAGAGCTCCATCTGCACCGTCCAGGTAGACCACAAGCGACCCGCACGTTTGCGCCACCGACACAAACTGTGCACGGTGGCCCACCTTGCGTGGTCCACTGTAACTGCTGAGCCCACGGCAGTCGGTGGCGCGTCTGTTGTCCTCGACAGTCTTGCGAGAACGCTTGGTCGGGACTGAGGAGGATGGATCGTTGCTATGCGGACCAAAATGAAAGTCTGCAAATGTGCATCCAGGAGTGGTGCATATCTTTACAAATGCGTCCTTACAATTGTCCATGTCCGGACTTTTGTTCCACCGAGAGGTGTTGTGAGAGTGTGTGGGTTGCTGGGTTGCGTCTCTGATCTGAGAGTGGTAGAGTGCACAAGCCGTCCGCCGTTGGGAGTCCCAGAGCTCCGAATCGGAGCTTGCCCACCGAGTTTCGTCGCATTCTGGGGTGGGCGGGGTGGGTGGGTTTGGACCTCCCATCAGGGGGTGGACCTCCCTGGGCTCCAATATGGGGGTGTTAAACAGCGGACACCCCAAATTAGGGGGTGGTAACCAGCGAACACACATGCAGACATATGCAGACACACACACACACATTCACTGCTCAAAGACCACATTGAGGTCAGAATTTACGTTAAAGTGGCGTACAATGTCGGGGACGGAGCGCAGCTTGGGCTTGGAGCGTGTGACAACGCGGGACATCTCGACGAGGCTTTGAAGAAGTGAGAGGGTGCTAAGTCGCTTAGGCTAAGGTGCCACTACGCACTCGTTTGGCCAGCAAGTGGTCTGAAACTTCGTTGCGATTCTTTCGATCAAACTCCGCCTCGTCGCGCTCCTTGTCCAAGTGCTCGGTTGCCGAGACCGAGCCGCGCCGCATCTGCACGCGCCGCCACCGCGCGAGCGTCATCACGCCGTAGTGGTTGAGCCGTAGGTCGTCGGTCCAGTGCGTGCGGTCGATCAGCATGTTGCGCATGCGGTGACGGTGCACCCAGAACTGCGCCACGCGCTCGGGCCGCACGACCGTCTTCGGCATGTCGGGGTCCGGATTGGGCGCGCGGCGCACAAACCCGAGGCGCACCGACTTGGGCTGCTGCGCCAGGCCACTGTCGCCAAACTTGTGCGACTCAAGCTGGATACGCGACGTGGTGCACGGCTGCGCCGCAAGCACGCTGGCCAGCGTCTCGTTGGGGTCCTTGGCGAACGCAAACTCGTCCAAGTCGAGGGGCAGCATCCACGCCGCGTCAACCTCGTGCAGCAGCCCGCTGTGCAGCCACCACTGCTGAACGCGCGGGCGCGGGTCGTAGAGGCGCGTGACCATGGACGCGTGCCGCGCGGGCACCGTCCCGTTGTCCGCGCTACCGTTGTCCACAAGGACAAAGTGCTCGACGCCCTCGGCCACGTAGTGGTCCAACCACTCGTCAAGCACGTCGCCCTCGTTCTTGTAGATCGCAAAGACGCTCAGCCGCCAGCGCGGGGGCACTTGGCGTGTGCATGCGGCGGGCGGCCAGAGCGCGCACAGCGCGGCAATGGCCGTCACCACAAGGACCAGCGCGGTGATGCGGTGCCACATGCTGAGAGTTAGTGGTTCGTTTTCTTAGTATGGATCAGCATGTTATGGATGCGCTTCAATGAGACTGGTGGCCTTGCCGTGCCAGGAAAATATATGTGGGTGTGGTTCACGCTCCACACCATGTCGTTAGAGTGCCAGTAAGTTCCCTCAGTTCCATCTGCAAACTGGAAAGGCGAGACTCCGAGGTTGCTAACAAGGGCGAGTAAAAACATTACGCGACAGTATAAACGTGACCACTTTGAATACCGATTGGTTCGTCTAGCGGAATAAGTGGTGGAATCGTGCATTCACCTTCTTCTTAGAGAGAATTAGCGATTGTGCGCTCGGCCACTCTTCCTGCTGCGGGAAACGTTGTGGCTTGACAAACCCGGGAAGAGAGCGACAGCTTCGACACGAGTCTGTCGAGGACCTCTGTCGATTCAAACCAATCGCAAGTCATATTTTTTTACTTGTACCAGCCAGTGCAGAATACACACGCCGCAAGACACACACACACGCAGACACACACACACGTTCACTGCTGCAGAATCACATTGAGGTCTGGATTTGTGTTGAAATGTCGCACAATGTCGGGCACGGAGCGCAGCTTGGGCTTGGAGCGGGTGACGCTGCGTGCCATCTCGGCCGCTTTGCCGTTGAGAATGACGTAGCCGTCGGTGAGCTTGGCGGTCTTGCCAAGTTGCCGCTGGGTGACGAGAAGAGTGTAGCCGCCCGCATACGACGCCCCGCGGTGTTCGTGGCTTGAATCGAATGCGAGCTCTCCGCGCGCACCGCGTGCCTTGAGTGCGTCGTAGTCGCGAATCAGGACGCGGCCGAGGCAGTCCTCGGGCCAGGACTCGGTGCCACTCGTCGGGCCAGTGTCGCGCTTGCGCTTCTTGGGTGCCGGAGTCGGAGCGGGTGCCGGAGCTGGAGAAGCTGGAGGAGCTGGAGGAGCTGGAGGAGCTGGAGGAGCTGGAGCGGGTGTGGGTTCCTTCTTGGCCGCCAGACACCATTCCTCGAGCTCCGCATTGCTGAGGCGAGTCCACTTCTGCTCGACCCAATCGTCGAAATTATTAAATTCAACCGCGCCAGCGTGCGACTTGGTCCACTCACGCGATTCTTTGTGGTACTCGTGGTGCTTGCCATCTGCAAACATCTTGCGGGCCGCGGGGTCGCGTGGACGAATGGCCATTGGAATTGGTGGCGCCTCGTCGTCGTCGGAAGAGTCGATGTCCACGACGGTAGGCGGGCACGGTTTCGACGCAGGTGCCTCGACGGCAACCTCGACGGGCACGCCCACTACGACATTGGTGGATCGTGGAGGCGAATCGAAGGAGTCCTTTTTCCATTCGAGGCGCATGCTCTGAAACGCGGGCGAGGCAATGGCCGTAATCCACCCTGGAAAGGTGCAGTAGGTGTCACCGCGCATATTCCGTGCGGCCCCCACGTCGGCGTAGTCGCCTTCTTGGACTTCATTGATCTTGCTCTTCTCGACACACAAGTTGAAGAAGTCGGAGCACACTGACCGGATATGGTTTTCACGACCCCCTCCACCCGCACCGGGACGCGAGCAGTCCACTTCAAGCAGTGTGTGTCCCTGTGCCGATTGGGCAAAGCGTAGGAATCGACCTCGTGTGAGGAAGCCAAGTGCATAGGGTCGCTCGGCCGGTCGATGCTTGTTGTACGTGTCGTGAAATGTCGTCGTCGCGTTTTCAGTCCCCGCACACGTGGCAAGCTCCCAGAGTGTGCGTGGCGAAGTGGCACTCATGTCGTGCCCCCCGCTTCTTCTCTAAGAGTGGTAGGGGCACATGGCGCAAGAATCTTGTAAGAATACATTACACCTTTTTTTACACCCCCCACACACACTCGACACACGTCGGTTCAGTCCGACTCAGAGTCCGATTCCGAGTCGTTGATAAACTCCAAGTCCTCGTTTGTGGGCTCCTCGTGGTCTTCTTCTTCTTCTTCCTCGTTCTCGATGACGTGCGCGCGCATGGCCAGTGCGCGACGGACTGAGCGGTTGAGTGCCTCCCGCTCCGTTTCGTTTATGGTCTCGGCCACGCGGCGCTTGATTGCAGGTCTGGGCTTGACTTCTTCCTCTGAGGACCCCTCGTCGCTCGAAGACTCCTCGTCACTCGAAGAGTTCTCAACGTGCAGTGCCGGCTCGACAAATCCCACGACTGGAAAGCTGCAAGGAGGCAGCGGGTAGTCCTTGGCCAATACCGCCGAGGGCATGTCAATCTCCTCTGGCATTGGCGGTTCTTCATTGCCCGCCTGACGCGCGAGTTCACAAACCTGTTGCCAAGACTCGCGACACTGCTTCATGTCGGCAGTCTCGAGGTAATTTCCCTCGTCATCTACGGTTGCGAGATTGAGCGTGGCCACACAGAGCTGCTTCCATCGCTTCTCCTCCACGGTCTGGTCAAAGTTTGAAAAGTCAGCATCGCGGATTGCAGGCTCGAGGCGGTCGCGCTTGTCAACGTGGGCCTTGAGCTTTGCGGAGACCACCGAGCGGATGGGCTCGAACTGGACAATCTCCACTGGCTTGTCCTGGGAGATGCGGTGAACGCGACCAAAGGCCTGCTTGAGGTCGCTATTATTCCAGGGAATGTCGCCGACCGCAAACATGGTGTCGCATCCAGGGCAGAGGGTTGTGCCCACGGCACCCGCGCTGCTAATCAAGATGACCGCGCGCGGCGACTCGGGGCTGAGAAACTCTCGAATCATGGCATCGCGCTGCTTCAGCACGAGGGAGCCCGTGTACAAGAGCAGCTTGCCGCACTCGCCCCACTTGGCCAACTGGTTGCGCAAAAGCGTCAGCATCACCGCCGACTCGCAGTAGACGACGACGCGTCCGTGGCCCTTTTGCTGGCGATCGCGAAGCATGCGCCAAATCAGCAGCATCTGCTCCGACGGTTGCTCGAGCGCCTGGTCGTAGAGCTCAGGGTGCTCCTTGAATTTCTGCGCACCGTACTGCCCGAGCACACCCGACATGCAAAACTGCGTCGTCGTGGTGAAGCACTGCCACAGGTACTGATCCTTTTCGCGGTTGCGGCGCACGCCCATCGGCAGACCCTCTGCCTCGGCGGCGGCCTTTTGCGCCTTTTCGAGGTAGGAGTTGTGAATCTCATGCTGCTCCTCGTCAAAGGTGCCATCCTTTTTGCGTCCAATCCAGGGATCAAATTTGAGTGAGACGTGCTTCACATCCGGCAGCTCGAGCGTATCCTCATCCACACGATCGACAATCTCTTCGTGGAACTTGTTGATCGTGTCTGGGCGAAGCGAGTTGCTGCCCCTGCCCGTGACATTCCAGTACCGAGGATCTTGCATCCAGCTGTTCTCGCCCGACACGTTTAGGGTCTTGCACAGGTTGGCCACCTGCGCCGGCTTGGCGCTGACCGGGGTGCCCGTTAGGCCGACGGTGTAGACCATGTGCTTGAAGACTCCGTTTAGGACCTTGCCGTGCTGCGTCTTGGGGTTGCAGCACGCGTGAATCTCGTCCACAAACCCACCGGTCCAGGCTGGCATCTTTGCGTCGGGGTAGTTGCTGTGAGGCTTGTCGGGCCTAAAGCCCACGTCCGGGACAGCCGTGGTGCTCATCTTGTCAATGTAGGCAAACAGCGGATGCTTGGGCGGGCAACCATTGGGGTACTTTGCCCGCTTCTTCATGGCCGCCGACGCTGGCGTCGGGTTCCATCCGGCGTCCCACCCCGGGCGCCACCGAGTCTTTCCGTTTTGTGTTTGGTACTCCTCCGACTTGGGGTTGTACCACATGAAGGTCTTGTAGGCGGAAACGATGACATCCTTGGTGGTGATGATCACGTGCGGGTTGTCGAGAATCGCGGCGGTGATCTGGTCCTGCTTGGCGGCCATGACCACCGCATTTCCAAGGGTGGTCCAGCACTGAAAGGTCTCATACCACACGGTCATGACGCTGAGAGGCACCACGATCAGCACCTTGAAGTCGCCGGGGTGCGGCACGAGCTTGCTGAGCGCGGCCACTGCGAGCACCGTGGTGATGGTCTTGCCCGTCCCCATATTGTGCAACCACGCCTGTGCCGACTTGCGAACGTAGTAGGGGTCGAAGAGGTTTTTGAGAATGAGATTGTTGACGGCGATGACTTGGTGTGGGTAGAATGCGCGTGGTACTGCTGGGTTTTTGGAGTTGGCCAGATCGACAATGCCCTTGCGGTCGGGGTTGCGTGGATCAACCTCGGCTGCATTGACGCGCGACGTGAGACGCTCGATCATGGCATCGACACGAGTCCGAGTTTGCTCGTCCATGTCTGCACGTTTTTGCTGCTTCACCATGGTGTGTGTATTGGACTTGGTGGACTTGGTAGACTTGGTGGACTCGAGCGCGGCACGGCCCCGGTGCCAGCGTACTGCCTCGTGTGTTTCCTTGCTGGGATTGTAGGGTGCACTTTCCGCAAGACTCTGCCAGCGCGGCCACCGCGGCTAGCGCGGCCAGCGTGTGTGGGTGGGGACCGGCCGTCACAAGGGGATGTTAATTAGCGGACACTTTTACACCCTAAAAAACACACCCATTTGGGGGGGGTGCTAAACAACGTACACCTGGTGCTCACAAGTCTTGGGCAATATCGCGGCGGACCTCGTCGTCTTCGTCGTCGTCTTCGTCCGAGTCGATCACGACCATTTGGCGCATCAATATGGCCCGCTGAATACGATCCATGGGCAATACATTCGGGGGCAATACGTCCGAGGGCAATGCGTCCGAGGCGTCTGGCACGTAGGTGAGGTCCTCTTCGTCTTCGTCGTCGGAAGACGACTCGGGGTCGAGAGGGTTGGCGTACTGGGCGTCGACGAGTCCCGTGGTCGCCTCGTCCTCGCGCGAGTCCCACGGTTGGGTGATGGCGTGCTTGCGTCCCGAGCTGTGCGTCTGGTTGATGTCCTTTACGTTGTTCTTGATCGATTTCGCCGTCTGCGTCGCGCACTTGCGCGGGTCGTTTACAATCGCGGCGGAAGGTCCATTGTGCAGCACAATCGATCTCTGCCGACGATCCTCGGACGTGCTTGCGGCCGAGGGGTCTTCGTAGGCCACCAGCGCCCGCGTGAATTTCTCCATGGCCTCGCGCCGTTCCTTGGTTGCCTGCGCGATTGCGAGTTCGCCCCGATGCCGAAGCCCCTGCGCTGGATCGTGACGCGTTGGCGAGTCGAGCAGCGCGGGCGCGGCGAGCTTGTCCCGCCACAGGCTCACGAGCCACCCTCCGCATTCGGCAATCCGTGCTGAATCGTAGTAGCCAAGCCCAATGGACAGCGCCGAAATCGACTTGCGCTTTGCGTCTTCCTCGGTGCGTACGACTGTGAGCGTCTCGCCGGGCTGCACATCGTCCAGCTGTGGCGGGATCAAGGCAGTCCACCACCCCGTGAGCCGGATGGTGGGACCCATGGTGTTGCGCCCCGGGGTCGTCTCCACATTAAAATCAATGGCAATCGTTTCCGGCGCAGTCCTACGGTTGGGGTAGTAGATAGCGTCTTCGTCATGCCAGGCAGCCTTGATGGTTTGACGAGACGAGGAGTCCGCCTCCGTCTTTGATACACGGTGCGTTTGTCCAAAGACGGCAATCTTGTCAAAGAGGTTGAGGCGCTCGGAAAACTCGGCATTGTGCCCCGAGAGCTTGCGAGCCAACTCGGCTAGTGGGATCACGTACATGAGGTACTTGTGGTCGGTGAGCGCGTTGTGGTCACTGGGACCGGACGTGATTGCAAAAATCTGACCCGTGGGCGGATGACGCACAATGTGAAGCTGCATTTCATCGTCATCTACAGACGACTGCTCGGTAGTGAGAATACGCGTGTACCGTCTTCCCCCATGAAACTGGTCGACTGTAAAGTCGAAATCCGAATCAAACGTAATTGTGCCATTAAACTCGCTGGGGTGTCGAATGCTCGTGGCAAGGTACCGCTTGCCGAGCAGCCGCCACGACGTTGCCTCGCACACGTGGCCCGGGATGGTCTCGTTACCAAGTCGATCGCGACGCACGTGGTCCAGCACCGAGCCAATGGCGTCCTCGTCCAGGAGGTCGAATGGGCACGCACGGACCGCCATGAGTGTGGACCTCAGGGGCCCTCAAGGAGACCTTCCGCAAGGATGTTTGGCTAGCGGGTGCGCTCACACAGGCTAGTAGGCTACAAGCCGCAAGAAAACTAAAAGTGCTCGCATTTTACCGTAAAATGCAAGCACTTTCTAGTTTTGGTGTTCCGGCTTCTAACATC
>Ga0115007_10001981_pt1 | contig 12896 bp, 3 predicted proteins | sample ArcOceMetagenome_2_FD_87166 | JGI IMG/M metagenome (GOLD analysis project Ga0115007, IMG submission 87166) | Marine eukaryotic phytoplankton communities from Arctic Ocean - Arctic Ocean ARC135M Metagenome | ecosystem: Environmental > Aquatic > Marine > Oceanic | place: Arctic Ocean | collected... | reverse complement strand
GTAAATGCTGCACCCCAGAAAGCACAAGGCACGACGGGCTTGATCAAACACGTGAGAGGATCGTTCACCATTGTTGCATGGTGCAGGTACTAGTTAGGTGGAATTTGGAATTTAAAAATTAGTTGGGTATCGTCTAAGATCTGAAGGTGTTGAGTGTTTAGTGTTTATTGTTACCCTGTTACCGTGGATCGTTTTATAAGGGGGCACGTCGACACCCTGGGCCTTTTCTATTTTCGATTTGTATGCTGATATTTCTCTCATGTTTATTGGATGTCTAAATTTGCAGCTTAGGGCCACTTAAATTGTCATTGTAACACCATCCTCCTCTTCCTCCTCTTCCTCCTCCTCCACCTCCTCCTCCACCACCTCCACTTCACTCTCCTGTTGTCTTTCCACCGCCTTCCTTTTTTGTTCTTCTTCTTCTTCTTCCTTTCCTCTCTCTTTCTGTTCTTCTTCTTCTTCTTCTTCTTCTTCTTGCGCTTGTTGTTGTTGCAACAATTGCTCGTCCCTGGTGGCATTCAATTTCAATTCTTGCTTCAACATTCGTCTCAATCTTCTGGAAAAGATTTTGTCTTCTCGATGGTAATCAAATTGCGATTGTAAATTAAAAGCACATTGTGCATGGTCTTCACAAAAATACCAACTGATGACATCGTGTTTTTGCCATTTACGTCCCGTGCTGGAAGTAAATCCTACCCACGCCGTCCCTTCCCCCAAATCCAACACGTACGACAAATTGATGGGAAACGCCAACAAGGGTACGTCCATGTCGTCGACATAGACACTGAACGTACCAACACGACGGTTTTCTTCGTTGTCTTTTAAAAAAGTGGACAAGTGTTCCACACCACTAAAATATTGCACTAAAGTGTAATCAATGTAAGGTACATATCGAATTTTCACCGTGTGTTCCAACCCATCGGCAATGGGCGTGGCCTTTGGTGCGACCAGCCTGGATTTGGTCCCGGCGTGGTTGGGCAACGAATTGCCATCGGGGTCTTTGCCAGTGGTTTGTACGGTCACATGGTCTTTGAACATGTCGCCCAAATAAGGATTGTACCAAGAATCAAATTCAACCGCCAAAGAATTGACAATGCCACCGTACCCCAACGACTCGCCTGTTTTACCAATTGCGTACGACCGCTCCGGGGCACCATGGATGACAAAGGCCAACCCATCCCCACCATGCACTTGACAAGATTGATGGTGACTGGTACTAAATTGACGATCCTTCACCAACGTACACGTTCTGGATTGGTCGGTAATTTGAAATTTAAATTTCGTTTCAAAACCTAAAAAGACAGCCAGAGGACGAGCACACCACAGTGCACCCGCCTGGCTGGGTTCCGACGGCGTCAAACGAATTCTTGTCCGGCATCCACCAACCGGTGCAACGGCGTACTTGTCGCGATGGCCCAAAACGGCAGTTTCGGTTGAAACTTTGGCACTGCCTTCCATCGTATCGGTTTCGACTTCTTGAAATTGAGCAAAATTGTCGTCCTCTTGAGTTGTTGGTAAAATGCCCAGCGTCGAATCGTCCATGTTGCCGTGGGTGATATTACCATATTTGTCGGTACGGTACCGCAAACGTTTACCAGCATCGCAAGAAGTGGTGGAAGCAGAACCGCGTAAATCTAAACCAATGATGGATTCAAAATCCAAGTATTGAAAATCACCGGTGGCCAAGGAAACAAGAAGTGCAACAAGTAATGTGTGCCACACCACCGCGGTGAGGAAAGAGTTCTTCCGCCTCCTGGTTCGGCACATCATCATGTTTGACAACTAGAACTCGTGCAGCGCCACGCAGGACAGGTGTGCCAGCAACAAAAAAGTCACCCAATCACAAGCCACACCATCGTGTTTTACTATTCAAACTTTAAACATTCAACTATTGACACACGCGTGTACCAACCCCAAAACGTTCTCCATCTGGTCTTGGTAGATTTTGACAGGGTTACCATACGCCCGCCTCCCAACCAAAGGCATTGATCACTTGTCTGTTTTTTTTTTCAAAACACCGATACCAATTTTTGAACACAAAAAAAACACCACCTTCACTCTATACCTCCACCACCTTCACTCTACATAACTCAAAACACCAACCATGACCCAGCACTGCACATCAATGCGATCCCTTCCTTTCTACCTCTTCCCCAGGCCCACACACACTGCGTCTTTGTTGGCTGTACTGTACATATTATTCATCACCTTTCTCCACCCGAGTGATGTCGATGGAATGCGTGTCTTCAAGTCTTGGGATACAAGACCAAAGTGTGAAAAGATTCAAAGACCCTTGTGGCCCTTTGCCTATTACAAAAATGAAGCAGTTGAACACAAAGGCCGGGTTACCTCGAATTTTCAAAATTTAGGCCATACATGTCAAGTTAAAGGTACTGCGGCCAAGTGCCATCGTTGTGAAGCATTTCGATGCAATGGTCGCAGTGAAGATGGCACTTGTCCTTTGCAATTGCAAGGAGTCGATAAAAATTTAATGCCCATTAATGTCCCGACCAATTCCGATACACCATGGGCCGTCAATGGTGCCCATCGCAACGATTTTGGTGGAATTGGTACTTGGGTTTGTACAATGCTTTCTGGTGGAGAATGTGTCAACCCAGCAACAACGGCGACTGATTTTACCAATTGTGTAACCAGATGTTGGGGAAATGGATTACCAACGACAGCTACAGATCCAAACACGGCACAAACGGCCGACGGTGGTTCTTTTGGTGTGTCCTGGACGTGGTCGAAAAAAATAGGAAATGCTCAAGGTCGAGTGCATACCGTAGCTGGACCACTGGCCAGTCAATCAACCAACAAGGGTCTTTCGGGGTATGTTGACGGTACCTCGGCCAATGCTAGATTTAATTCACCTGGTGATATTGTTGTGGACGACCAAGGTGTGTTATTTGTCGCCGACACTGGTAACCATTGCATCCGTAAAGTCGTCATAACGTTGGGTGCAGACGAAGATTTAGAGGGACTGCTTCAAAAAGGCACCGTCAGTACATACGCGGGAACCTGTGGGTTTACCGAAGACAAACGTGGTCATGCAAATGGTGCTGCGAGCACGGCACAATTTGATCACCCACTTGGCGTTGTTTTTTATCGTGACAGCAATACAAATGAGCATGTATTGTTTGTCAGTGATTCAGGCAACCACCGTATTCGAAAAATTGTGAACGGTCAAGTGTCAACTTTGACAGGACAAAAAGGTATGAAGCCACAACAAGGGTACCGTGATGGTAGTCCCGTTGTGGCTCGCTTCAATTATCCTGCGGGCATTATCGTTGATGCGGAAGGGATTCTTTATGTTGCCGATAAGTTCAACCATTTAATACGTCGCGTGGAACAAGATGGTACGACAACCACATTGGCCGGCAATACAACACAATCGCTTGATGGTCCTGGTTGCCCACCACCTTGTTTAGTGGGTGTCAAAGGCCATCGTGATGGTGCTGTTCGTTATGCTCAATTTTATTACCCTCATGGTATGACGATTGGATTGAACCGAACTTTGATTGTATCGGACCACAATCGTTTGAGACGGGTTACCACACACGGTTGGAGTACAGTCCAAGCAATCACCTCAAGAAATCGTGTTACTACAGTGGGAGGTCAACTCAACCCCGGTAAACAAGATGGACCTTCTGAATTGGCATCTTTCAACAATCCACGTGGTTTGCACATGACACCAGAAGGTACAGTGTACGTCGCTGATTTTGCAAATGCACGTGTACGACGTGTGGTACGTTCAAATCGGGCTGCCACGCAGGTGACTTGTGAAAGATCCGCTTTTAATTTACTTCGACCTTCCGGTTGTGCAATGTATGATCCTCCGACAGACGCACAAGAATTAAAAGCTTCCCCAACAGCTGGAAATATTTATTACAATTTCGGGTTGTATTTGACAACCAACGATGTCATTTCAGCGGATGTGGCCGGTGAACCACAAGGAAAACGTATTATGAACTGTCAAGGTGTCAAACCCAAAGACACTGCCATGAAAAGTAATGGAATCACCAGCAACGCCATTGGTGGTACAGCGTATTCTTCGTTTACCATTCAAGAAGATTCGGGTTACAATTCACGCTTTATTTTAAAATGCCCACCTGGGTGTGATTCATCTGTGACGGGTGCGAAAGTTCAAGGAAATGGGAAATACACGGATGATTCTTCCGCTTGTTTGGCCGCAACGCACGATGGCAAAGTAGATCCATTGAAAGGTGGAATCATTGCCATTTACATTCAAGGAGAACTTCCAGCCGTTGGATCGTTTCCCAGTAATGGAATTACACCGGAAGTGTTGTCCTCGCCCTTTCCCCGTAGTTTTATCATTGAAACGTTGCCAGACAATGAACTTGTCATTGATACAATGGCCGGTCACCCTGGTGCACCGTTGGAAGAAGCACGTGGTTATGTCAATGGTCAACCACCATTGGAACAAAGGTTTCGTGCTGTTGGTTCTGTCGCAGCAAAACCGGGTTTTGATTTAACAGATACAAATGTGTTGTACATCGCGGATACACGCAACCATGCCATTCGTGCCGTTTCTGCATCGTGTGCCAAAGTATGTGAAAACGGTGGTCTTTGTGTTGCGGATAACATTTGCCAATGTCCTCCAGGTTGGCTTGATGAAGATTGTGGCAAACCAGATTGTACCAATGTAATAGCTAGAAATGGTGGGACACTACCACCGCGAATGGTGTGCGTTGCTCCCGACACCGGCGCTTGCATTCCGGGATATGTTGGTCGAACCGCAACGCTTGACAGCAGTGGTAATGCTGTTGTATTTTCCGCGTACCCAAGTGACAACATTCATCCAATTACAAATCAACAGTACGGTGAATGCATGAAACCTTTGTGTGTGCAAGACTGTTGGCATGGTGGCTATTGTTCTGCGCCAGACACTTGCACGTGTGGCGACGGTTGGTTTGGTACAAATTGTACTGTTCCCATGTGCCTGCAAACATGTGGCAATGGTGGTAATTGTACACAACCGGACACCTGCGAGTGTCCAGTGGAATGGACGGGCGACGATTGTCGTACACCCATTTGCCATCAAACTTGTTCTTTGGATGCCAACATGGACCCAGTAGCAAATGGCAATGGCCATGTGTTGAGTGGAAGTGATTTCAATGGCAATTGTATTATGCCAAATACCTGTTTGTGTCCTCCGGAATGGAGTGGTCATGATTGCAGCATACCAGTGTGCCTTCAAGGTTATATGGTAGCGGACCCACAACCACTGTTGGAGTATGGAACAACATCACAACGAACATGGATTAATTATGTACCCTGTGAGTATGACAGTTGGTGCCAAGAAACCAATGGGTTTGATTGCGCACAAGAACAAAGAGAAGCCAAATTGTTAAATCCCACGTGGGGACCATTGGGCCGTAACGTTTCTGGTATCATTCGAAAACCACCCAACCATTGTTTTGAAATGGAAATAGAACCAGGCATTATAACACCCTTTCAAAAATTGGACAGTTTTGATCGAATTACACCACACCAACGTTTTCCAATCGCACGAAATTTTGAATTCAGTGGACAAAACGAATGGTCGTCACCCTTGCCTTCCACCCCAGACCGGCAAGTCGTATTGGTCGAACGGCGAGAAATGGTACAAGGACCCTATTCCTGTGCCAATGGAGGATTTTGCACACAACCGGGTCAATGTCTTTGTAAAAAAGACATGTGGACCGGTTTTGATTGCCGTATTCCAGTCTGTACTCAAGGATATTTTGAACCACAATTTTCAGAAAGACACGAAGCGAATTACGCGGCCGGCAGTGAAAAAAGACCAAAACACCCGGATGGCGGTGCAAATGGCAAACCTCTGAATTGGGGAGATCGTTATTCGTACAGTGGAGCAACATCCCAGGCAGGGCAACCAAACGCGCCAACGCTGGATCCTGAGACGGGGGTTCCCGTCAGTGGTCTTGTGCCACAAACGTACACCGTGCAAGACGAAGGCATTGAATTTAATGGCTACTGCAGCGATGGTCTGTCCAATACAAAAGCGGATTGTGATTCTTTGGGTGCATTGTGGTTTGGGCAAGTACAAACGCAACGGATGAAAGCAACCGGTCAATCCAAACAAGGGTGGTACTCCTGTTCTCAAAGATCTTACACTGAATGGGAACATCCACCCATTAAAAAAAATGTAGCAACGTCCGAATGTCGTCCTAAATTTGAAGTGGGTTCCGCGGGTCCCATCCCCCAAATATACAGTGAAGATGGCCACTATGTTGACAAATGCAATCAAATGTTTCCATTGCCCTATTGTAGTGAACCCATTCATACGACAGAATCACAATGTGTTTTGGCCGGTCACACTTGGTATTTGACCGGTGGTGTTATTCGTGATGTCCACAACCATCCAAATTATTATTCAAGATATATGAGTGGTTCCGGTCAAAAGACAGAAGATGAACATGTGTACTTTTGGGACCCAGACAGCCAAGGCGAAACCGATTTGTCAAACGCACAAAGTACAATGGGCTACGAACGCATTCATACGATCGAGGACGGCACTTATGACAATTCAAAAAGCGGCTGGAAACGAGCCGGCACTTGGACCCGTGATCCTTCCAAAAAATGGAAACGTGGCAAATGTACGGTTGAATACAGTCGGCAATGCGGTGTCAATGAAGTGCAACGAATTTTTATGACGTCAAATGTCAATATTACAGACGCACGAGCAGGAGGTTACGAAAGAATTGGTGGTAGTTTTCGTATCATGTTTGATCCGGACAACAAAGGTACAAAACAGATGACAGATTTAAGACCAGACACAAAAGATCGATGGGTCAAAGCAAAAACAACGACATCAGGGATTCCTTTGACATCAGCTATTACTGCCAACATCAGTGATTCGGGTCTAAAAAAAGAATTAGAAAAATTAGATACGGTTGGTACCGTTTCTGTTCGAAGTTATCAAATCACAGATGAGGGAAGATGTGATACAGACCCAACACGGTATGGTACGCTTTATAAAAAAGTGTGTGGCAAGAAAAGTCCCGTACTGCAACAAGAAAAATGTGAAGAATGTCGGTTTAATTTAGATCAAGACTGTGTCATTCGTTTAAGAAAAGAATTAAAAGTGGCCGACACTACATTGACAAGTGAAACATCGCCCACCACATTTGCACAAATCAAGCAAGACTGCTTGAGAAGTCAAAGAAATGTTGATCTTGGAAACATTGAGGCCACAAAAGCAAACTTGCAACATTTGACAAGTGTGATTGGATTGCCAACATCAAAAGTAAATCCGAATGATGATACTGGCACTACTTTGCTTAAAAGAATTGATTACGCCAATGGAAATGCTGCCATGTCTGAAAATTTAGAAATTATAGCCGCAACTGGTACTTGGACGCCGCCTAACATTGATGATTTGTGTCCTTTTACAATTGATCCAATTACACAAGAAAAAATTTACGGTCGAGCCCCATGTACGGGTTGTTTGGGAAACGAAGGACCACCAACACCAAGAGATCCTGCGACAAATTTAAAATATCAACCGACCGAATTCGATCTTCGGTACACTTATTCTTTTCCGTATTGTTTGGATCGATTGACTGCCGCGACAGAAGATACCAAAGAAGTCAAAAAAATTCGATGTTTGCATGGCAAGCCAAGTACAAAGTATGAACCGGCCGTTGCTGATTTTACAGCTTCCGATGGCACAGCGTACATTCAAGGTGATCCAGTTCTAGTTCCCATCGAAGAACCCAGTAACATTGGATCACAAATTACTCCAATGGAATCCATGTCCGGTGATTCTGAACTTCTTGCCGGGCAACGAAAAATATGGTATCCTTGGGGAACAATCTATCAATGTGATCAAAGCAGCCAAGCGGGTTATCCTGATTTTTGTTACCCGGGCATTGCGCAATACAAAGGACCAGGCATTGCACCTCGAGCCGTTGTAGGTTCAACCGGGTACGAACCCGATGTGGGTTATCGCATCAACCAAAACGAACCTTTGGAAATCCCCTCGACGGCAACTGCACAGGTCAAAGCATCCATGGAAGCAGACAACCAAGCAATTGTAGATGCAAACGAAGCAAAGCATGTCAGATCATCTGCAAATGAAGTGAATTGGATCAAAGGTCGCAAAAACGATCCCGAAGGTGCCGGTCCTGAGGATCCACCGTTGGTAAAAATTGGTGCTAATGTCAAAAGAGCATGGCCGGATGGTGGTGTGGCTGAACCAAGGTATCGAGAATCAACCTGTTGCCCTTGTTCCATCTGCACAGAGGAAAAAATCATTGAAATGAGAGATGGTTTGTACGACAGATATTTGGCGCTCGTCAATGACAACGACAACAATGGCATTAATATTTTCAAAGCACATGTAGAAATGGGTCAGCTCGACAGTAAATACCGTGTGTTTAATACTGCCATGGAAGCATGGAAGCATGCACGCAATGTAGTCCATACAAATGGTCCAACAAGGGCAGGTACTTTTACTACCAATACTGGAAAAGCAGACGAATGGCCCTTTTCACAATTTGTACAACCGGCACAAACGACGGGTTGGCAAATCGGTCGCAATGCGTTGGGTGTTACAGAAAGTGGCCAAGAATTTACAGATCGTATGAAAAAAGTACTTGCAACTATACGTGAAAGCAAAGGAAAATGTGAAGAAGCTGGAGGGATCTGGTGGGGTGAAGGTTACACGGGCATCAAGCGATCTTCCGTTGTAGGAATTAAAAACAGATGTGTGCCCATCAATGCAGGAAATCCAGCCAAATTGGTCAGTTTCATTGATTGGTTTGAAGGTACACGTTGGACAAACGAGGCGTACAATGCTGCTCAAAACATTGATTCGTATAAAAAAGCATTTTATGGCAACCCGGATTATGCTGCGTCTCTTGGTATTACAGGTGAAAGTTTGACTACTTTTCCAACATCACAAATAGGGTACAAAGCTCAATATGCGACCGACACATACATGAGTGAATTGGATTCTGAAAACATGAGATTAACTGTACAAGGTAACATCGATGAATCGGTCAAATTTGCAATTCAAGTATCGGGTGTCAACAAAGATCATCAAGATGCTCGAGTGAAAATCAATTGCGAAGACGAACCAAGAGACCCCAAAACAAAAGTCATCATGCCAGTGCAAAGTCAACCTTATCAAGATTGGTTGAAAGATTGTCGTATTGAAAACAATATATCACCACCCCCCGATTTTAATCTTGGGTTGTACCGTACTAAAACAGGTGATATTAGTCAATACGAATATCTGGGGAAAGAATTTCCATTCAACGGTGGTCCACTTGTCATTGATCCTGATAGAGTGGCAAGTGACGGTGGGGCTGAGTGGTTTGAAGCACTTCGTCTTCGCTATGGTATGGGAAGACCAATTGATCGTACGACAGGAGGAGGTGCACGATGTAAAGCATTGACCAATCAAGCCAGTTGTGAAGCTTTCACTGACCCCAATGTACCAGACCATTTGGAATACCCATGCGTTTGGAGGAAAAAAGATAACCCCGAAGATCGAACTGATTTTAGTAAGGGCGATTGTTTGGCAAATTGGCAACAAGATACCACGGCTACGAAGTGGGCCGGGGTGGATTATTATGGTATGATTACAAACATTACCCACAACACCATTCGTACTGGGTGTTACGGACGCGTTTTCGAAGTAACATTTGAGACGAATCTTGGCAATGTTCCACAAATGATGGTATCTGCCGATCCATGGGATGGTTGGACATTTGCTTACGAAGCTGTAGCATGCGACGACAATCGTAAAATTGAGTGTTCGTTGAAAGGTGGTTTTATGTACGGCAATCCGCCACAATACACGGCTTATCGAAAAAATGAAGATGGCACTAATAAATATTATATAACGGAAGAAGGTTTAACATCGACACAACAAGTGAAAACGGGGTCCACCGTGTACGTCACCACTTTGTTGAATGGAACGGCCTCTCCTTTCAAAGCACGGGATGCTAGAAGTTACCGGGTCGGCCGGCCTGTCCTAGACACGGATGCAGCCTATCGACCGCGTGTCAAAGCCTACGACACTTTATTTTATGCCAATGCACGTTGGAACGACACGGGTGGGACATGTATTGATTACGTGGTCCGTGGGTGTTACAACAATGGCACATGCATCGCCCCAAACACGTGTCAATGCGCACCTGGGTATGGTGGCCGAGATTGTTCGACACCGTTGTGCGAGGAAGGTTGTCAACATGGGGGGAATTGTACACAACCCAACACATGCACGTGTGAAAAGGGTTGGTCGGGCCACGATTGTTCAGTAGCATTGTGCGCATCAGAATGCAACAATGGTGGGCACTGTGTTGCTCCTGATGTGTGTAAATGTAAACAATGGCGTAGTTTGTGGCGTGATCAACGTGAAGCAGGTGGTCAACCGTTGTACCGTGATGAATTTGGTGATCCACAATATACAGGTTGGACTGGTTTTGATTGCAGCACACCCATATGTGTCAATGCTGAAAATTTTACATTGAACACAAGAATTGGTCGATTACGGTTGGGGGGGCGTGATCCATCCAACCCGAATGAATTGGAAAAATGTGTGTTTAATGTTTCGGGCACGGATACATTTAAACCGGGGCGTGGTGGGTGTTACATGACTTTGTACCCACGGTACAGAAACATTGCTGCTTACGGTATCTTGTACGACAACGAACCGACAAACAATTTGTTTGGTCAAGAACCCGGAGCTGTGTTGGGGAATTACGACATACCACAAGATGATTTAGATTTTTTAGCGACGTATTCCCAATGCAATAGTCTAGATGTTAATGATTGCAAGGGATCTTGGCAAAAGGGTCAGGGTGAAATTGTAAGAAACGATGGACGTACGTTTCAATCGGGTTGTGTGGTAGTCAAACCAACGTTTGAAAAGGCACCTCCAGGTCATCGAAATAGAAATTGGGGTACAGATGATTCTCACAAGGTCAAAGGATGGGGCGGTGTTTGGACTTTTGGCGATGAAAATTTTACCCGATGGGAAAGAACATCGGACACACATTTGTGTGCTGTATTGGAATGGGAAGAAGGTGATTATCGTTTCGAGGGATGTTTTCCAGGTGACCCTGGTTACCCAAATTGTCCAAAAAGACCAAACACAGGAACAGATTGTTCGGGTGATACGGCAGCCGATCGTGAGTACAGTGATAAATATTGCCAAACCCCCGACACCGACAGTAATGGCAATCCCATTCCACCCTTGCGTAAACAAATCTATTTAGAACAGATAGAAGGAAAAGCATCCAATGATGCTGAAGGTCGTCGTGTACGTCAAAACCATGTTGCTTATTTAGAAAACATGACGCAACGTGAACAATTTTATCGTGACCCTTATTTTAATCCTCGTGGTGAGGGCATATATAGTTGTTACAACCTTGGTTCGTGTGTGAGTCCAGATAAATGTGCCTGCATTGATGGGTATTCAGGCCCCGGCTGCCGTATACCACTGTGCCGACATATCCAACGCGACCCCAGTTCCATAGGGAATAATGTGGTGGGTTGTTTAAACAATGGTATTTGTGGACGCAAAGACAAATGCACATGTTCACAAGTGCCTTCCATTTTAGAAACAATACATCCAGACGCACGTGATTACCCCTTGTATCCCCCCTATTTGGGTTTTACTGGGTACAATGGATCCGATTGTTCCATCCCTGTCTGTGTGCAAGGCATTTTTGACCCAACCTGTCGTGGAATTACACCCGGCGGTGAAGGATGTTTTCGATGCAAAAACGGTGGGATTTGTACCGCACCCGATATCTGTACATGTACACCAAATTGGCGTGGGTACGATTGCAATGAACCGACGTGTATTATGACAGCGGATGCCAACACGGTTCTTCAATTGGGTACGCAAAGTATTGACAAAGTTCAACAGTTTGAATTAAATCCCTGCATGTCGTTTAAACAACAAGATGCCGAACCATTGTTCAATGGACGTCTTGGTAAATTTATGATTGGTCAGGGCAATTGCACGAAACCAAACCATTGTACCTGTTTGTGTTTGACAGAAGATCCATCACTTATACCATGGACGGAAGAAGACAACGGTTGGGGGTGGGCGCATGCACCCGATGAAATATTAGCAAGATTTGTGTGCCCGGCTGGTTTTGAAGGTTTATTGGATACAAAAGGCTTCTTTACAACGTGTCATTTAGGCATTGTGGTTCCTTCCAATTTGCAGCGAGCAACGACAGAGTATATCATATTGTTTGGTTTTATATTCTCCATCGTTGGTTTTGCGTATTGGCGTTTTAAGAAATTTATCCGAAGAAGATATTTATTGAAAAAAGCAGAAAGAAGAAGAAGCAGAAAGAGTTCAGAGAGTTCGATCAGTGCGGGACCTGGTATGGGTGGTCGAAGAAGCAGTACAGAAGTTGGATAGATACATACATGTATGTACCATATATAAATGTCTAAATGAAATTTATTTTTATGTTATCTTTGGCGCAAGCTTTGTGTACGTGTATACCTGTAGTACACCTGAGTGCACCTTTGGTACATGTAATGTTTTTGCGAAGAGTGGGCGTTTTGTTTACTGGAACTTGCAGGGGTTGAAACGGGTTGATTTGAAAATTCCACAAGATGGAAATCGTGCAAACAGGTACGGGCACGGGACGGTGGTGCATGGGCATGTTTGGCGCACGGTTTGCAGTGTTTGTGCGACGGGCGCGCGTGTTGCCTACCCCGTGCCCTGCAACTCGTAATTTGTCGTTCTTGAGGTTTCACCGGCACCGACACCCTGTTGTTTCAACTTGTTGTTTCACTGGAAATAGTACGGGTTGGTGTGAAAATTCCACAACATGGAAATCGTGCAAACACGTACAGCCACGTGGCGACGGTGCATGAGCATGTTTGGCGCACGG
>Ga0115007_10001980_pt1 | contig 12897 bp, 9 predicted proteins | sample ArcOceMetagenome_2_FD_87166 | JGI IMG/M metagenome (GOLD analysis project Ga0115007, IMG submission 87166) | Marine eukaryotic phytoplankton communities from Arctic Ocean - Arctic Ocean ARC135M Metagenome | ecosystem: Environmental > Aquatic > Marine > Oceanic | place: Arctic Ocean | collected... | reverse complement strand
TGAGCCAAAACTTCTCTACCGACATTGACTAGGTCGTACAAAAATGGCTGTGTCGATAGATGCATGCTATCTGCAGCCTGGATAAAACTTGTCCACGCATGAAATATATCACACAGTACTGGTTTGGGTGCGATTCGATCACTTTCAAACAAAGAACTCGAAGGACGAGGATTAAGATGGGCAACAGCAGTCAAATCTTGGACACTGAAGTCTTGTGCATACGAACTATTCAATAGGAGCTCCCACGCTCGGTAGACAGACTTATTGGGTTCTTTCAATCCGTATCGCTTATGATTTAATTTAATCAAGTGAGTCTTAAGATTCTTTACAGGGGCAGAGCGAAAGTTTTGTTCAAAGAGAAATTCGTAGTAAATTGGATTTTGGTCAATTCCTGAGAGATAGATAATTTTTGAAAAAAGGAAGAAGATAACCATATTTGAGATTTGTAATGACGGTAAAACAAACAGTGATAAAATGTTCAATTGTTGATGTCGCACCTTCTGGTGTTGCTCCGATTCCAATTATTGACGACTGTGCTTCCAACGCCTGGTAAGGAAATGCCTCGTTTAAATGATTTAGATCGCCCCGCATACCATTGGTATCTCCAAAATTATGCAACTTTGACCAAATAAATGGCTTTTTTGTCACACACAAACACAAGCACACAATTATTTTTTTTAAGAAATAATGAGATTGACATTGGTTCAATACATTCTCATCTTTTTATGCCGCAAACATAGGAGAAGGTTACGGAACAACAATGTATAATTATTATGGTGTCAAAGATTGATAATAAGCATAGTAATATAAAAGGTATTACACGTAATACGGAATCTTGATCAATTATGTATGTCACATTGTAACTTATCTATCACTCGCCACAACGCAACAATATTTCATCGTTTTCTGATAAACTTACCGCTCCAAAAAAGGAAGCATTCTGCCATTTTTGCCACTCTCCCTCAGGAGAATAACCCATGTCAATGACAATAAACTTTCCCAGTGGTGCACTGTCTACGAATCCTTTCAGGTAAGAAGCCTGTTCATTCGTGTCCCAACCAACAAAAGCAAAACCCTGATACATCCAATGAGCGTTTGGGTCGGTACTGTTTAATCCAGCGTAAGCTGCTTGGCCTCTGCGGTACCAACTTTGATCGTGAGGTATTGTGGGCAGCGATCTAGTGCCACTAGTCTTACTATCCTCAATTGACGTCCGTCTTTGAGTAGCAGTGCTGTTCTGACTCTTTCTCCAAGGTGGAACCCCTCCATTAAAATAGCCATCTGAAAATAAAATAAAAATTGTATGAGATCATGCAAGTTAAGAATAAAAGAAAAGATAATGAAATGGTCAATAATGACAAAAATAACACACCTAATTGATAGTAATGATCGGTCCCAAAGTCATCGATCAACTGTGACATCCACAAATTTGCTATACGCAAAAACAAAGGATCTGTCGAATCAAGCCATCCTGTATCGCCCTGTGCGGTGATGTTTGAATCATTATACAATGCCTTGAGTTGAATTGGAACATTACCCTGAAATGCAGGCAAAACACCTATCATCCCAAGACTCCGCAATCTTGGCAGTATGTATTCTCGTTGTAATGACCATTGAGACTTCATGAATGATCGGGGCAATGGACCAGCAATACTGTTCCCGTACTCATTTTGTCCTCTGCTCCACGTTAAGAAAGCAGGCCCGTTGAACCAAGAACGAATATCGTGATCGTCTAGACCCAGTTCCGAAAATACTCTGCGTTGAATTTCTTCTTGTCCCGTCAAGGCTAAAACCATATTGATGCCACGAAGTGCAAAGCTGTCAATTAGGTGTTGCCATGCAGTCCAATCATACCAAACAAGTGAATAGCTGTGCGTACAGACATTCATCAAGTAGCTATTCAACACATAATGAACAAAGACACCAGGTGTATAATGATAATGATAATGAAAAAAAAGAAGTATTAAATATGAGACAATCGATCCAGGCCGTCAATCAAATCCGGCTCGCATTGATTTCGATTATAACATTATATAAATAACATTATATAAATAACATTATATAAATAACATTATATAAATAACATTATATAAATACCTACCTCCATTTAGTCGTCCTGTGACGAGTTATAGATTTTTTGTCATGCCCAAGGGATACCGGCCAAACATCGGGAAACACAATATGAGAACCACCAGCTCGACCACCCGTGGACCACTCTATGGTGAAATTGCAGTACTGGGGAATTGTCAATGTAATGTAATTGTTTGTAATCATTTTATTGTGTAAATAAAACCACACGAGAGCCAATAAATAAATGAATGAGTAACTTAATTGTCTGTGTGAATAGAAAACGGAAAACAAATCTCGATATTCGGAACATAGTCCTATATCAGCGTCGTTTCGAATGAATTGAATTACACATCAATAATATATAATATCAACGTCGTTATTACTTGACTTGATACCCCTTACCTCCCTAAAGTAATAACCCAATCCAGCTGTAAGCTCAGAGTGAGATGTAGCAGTTATGATAATTACAGTTTCCGTGGTGTTGTTTCTATTATTGATCGCATTATTTTGCTGCTCTAATCGGTACCATTCTCGTCGTCGGTTATGACTATTTCGTTGCCCACGCTGCGGATTCTGTAGTAAGAATGATTCTTCGTCTTCGTCTTCATTATTAATGTCCTCGTCATCAGCAACAATATGAAGACGAATTGAATCCTTGGCTTTGGGATGATTTTTAAGAACACGATCGATCAAACTGTAGATAGCATTTACTGTCCCCTTATCAGTGAATTTCGGGCTAGAATTAATACCAGAGCTGGTATCACCACCACCATCACCACCATCACCACCACTGTTACCACTATCATCATTATCGCCGATCGATCTGCTCCTACTTTCAATATTTATTGCTCTGATATAATTCTCTCTTATTCCTAACAATACAAGCAATAGAAATGATTGCAACAACAGCCGAAGCACCGTCTTTTTACCCGTCTCAGCCATCGTAACTTCTGCAATGATTTTCTTAGTATTGATTGTATCAGCTTTTTAGAAAAAGATACCTTGTACCTTATACCTTATTTCTTATTTCCCTTTTTTCTTTTGATTTATTTTATTTTATTTATTTGAAACTACTTCGATATTACACAGTACATGCAGTAGATTAAAGATTCATGATTTTATCGATCTTTCAGTCTCTAAATCAGTCCCGCGTGAATAGAAAAGCTTTTTCACTGCCACATTCACATTCAACATTGAACATTCAAACAGCCAACAGCCACATGCCCATAACAAGTGATTCATTCTGATCTAATAAAAAAGAAGTAGCAGCTAGCTAGCTAGGCAGCCTTTAAGAACATGGCGTCGTCTAAGTCTTCGAGTTCCAGACATCATTCAGATCGCCGTCGTCGGGAAAAACGAAATCGGCACGACGACGAGAACGAGAACGACAGCGGAAGTTCTGATGGAGGAGGAAGACGCAGTAATAGCAGCAAGAAAATGAAAAAGAAAAAACGCGATGACATCAATGATCTTACACGAAACAAACGTGACCATAGTAGGGACAATCATAGCGATATTGACGACAATTCTGTTGACGATAGTCGTGATAGTAAGCATTACAAGGATAATCACCACCGTGGTAGCCGTAGTAGAAGTAGCAGAGATCGCCACAGCAGTACAAGTAATCGCCGGCATCGTCGTCGAGAGGATTCGGATAAAAAACGAAAAAAGAGCCATCGCGATGATTATGATGATCACTCGGACGACGATCGGTCTAGAGATAGAAAAAAGAAGTCGAAAAAGTCGAAATCAAAACGGAAGGATAAACATATAAAGACTTCACTGAAACCTGACAAATCCAAATTATTCCCGATGGGAGAACCCTTAGGAACGAAACCAGATTCAATAATTAACGCCGATCAAGATTATTTCAATTACCATCAAGAATTTTGGGTGTACCTTTACCGTGAGGAGGGGAAATGCTTCAATGATATTGATAACAAAGATTCCCACGCAGCTTTCGCTAGATTTTGTGAGCTGTACAATTCTGGAAAACTTGAGGAACCCTATTACAAACGAAAATTTCCTCATGAAGTTATCGAAGAGAGCAAAACGACAAAGCATTCTTGGGCTTTCAAAACTACACATGGCGAACGGAAGGGACTAGACGACCTCCAAAAGGGGGTGAGGAAACAGACAGAATACAGTAGTAGTACCAACACCAACACCAATACAAACATCAATAGCAACACAAATAATAGTATCGATAGTGGTAGCGGTATTAATGCCAAGAATCAGAAAGCAAAAGCTATCCCGTCCGTACAGCATCGACCAACTGTCGAGGAACGACTAGAAGATCGGCGTGCCAATCGACGACTTAAGGAAACAGTTCGACTTACGCACGAAGAATTGACAGGAGGATCCAAGGACATCAGAGAAAGACAATTGGAAAAGAAACGTGATAATGCGGCACGGATACATGGTGCACACAGAGAAAAAGAAGAAGGAGGCGGAGGTTTGGAACTCTCTGATGGGGTATTATATGGTGATGTGAAAGAACAAAATTCTTTTTCCAGGGAGCGTCGTAACAAGGAACGACGAGAAGAGCATCGCAAAAATCGTATAGACGAACTTCAATCAAAAGAAGAAGATCGTAAGAATAATATGCTGAAACTGCTCGGTCTTGACAATCTTCAGGGACAAGGACGGCTTAAAATCGCTCCCCGAAAGGATTCCCCTTCTAATATCTAAAAGTTGTACCAGTATTTATTTTCTTAAATCTACAATTTCTACTTCAGAACCAAACTGCTAATAAAAAATATAATTCAATTGTTTTAATACATCATATTCATGATTCCTATTTTTTACAATGAATAAATAAAATTAAAAATATTTAAATATAAAACAAGTTAACAGGAGTCTTCGTTACTATTTTTTTCATCATTTTGATTTGAATCGGAATCGGAATCATCGTCTTTGTCACCTTTTATTTGAATTACGACGAAACCTAAAGCAATTAGTCCAGAGATGGCACCAACGATTCCCCAGAATGTGGAACTCAAATTGGTTGTACTGTCAACAAATAAAGTCTGATAAATTTGTAGTCCAGATTCGACTTGATACCAAGAAGCAGCCAAAAGAGATATTCCCAATACTCTATGTAAAATTTCCCAAGAGCTACGAATACGAGTCTTATCTTCGCCTTTACCTGGAGTATTTGGACGAAATTGACCACCCAACAATTGAATCATAACGAAAACGAAAACGATCAAGCCTATGGTACGGTGTGGATAAGGTTCGGCGCTGAAATGACGTGGATTGCCACCGACAGGGGTTTCCTCGTTGATGGCAGCAACTCCCAACGCAAAGGCCGCAATCGTCAATAATAAAACAAGAAGATTTAAATACTGATGGATCTTCAACCATAACCCATCTGGAAACCATTTTCGTAATATAGCAGCACCGATTGCAATCGGCGAGAAGATCCCCCAAGCAAGTGCAGCACACCATCCATGTGCTTTCCACAACGCTTTCTTTCTGGTTTCAACTGTTTCCACTACACCTTCAACAAGATCAACAGAAAAGGACCCTCTAGCTTGGTGTACAAAAAAAATATTACCAAACCCGTAGGCTGCAATAAATGTATTCGGTCCGATCACAATCGGTAATTCGTTAGCTTCATCTAATATTTTTGTAAATTGCAACGTTGTTGTGCCCCCTTCTTGAACGACAGATGGTTCAATCAATGTCTGTTGGTCTTCTGGCATTGGTACAACACCTGTCATGATAATAGATGTCATATCATATTTCTTTACTTCGCCACTGCTTGGAAGAGCTATAACGGCGGAACTTCCTACCATTTGTCCGTTTTCACTAAAACCAATAGCCACCCACGAGTCTTGAGGAACTGTGTAGATCATTGTCACTGTATCTGATCCACCGGCTCGTGCATCGCCCTTATTGACTATATACGCTAAGGTTGATCCAGATAGTTGACCTCCTAATCCTATTGTAGTTAGGTCTTTTTGTCCATTCGTCACAACCGCCAACGCCAATACTAGATTTGCTGCAGTTAAAAGAGAACGAATGAAAGCCATTTTTCTTTCCTCTCTCTCTCTCCCTTTCTCTTTCTCTATCGTTTGACTTATATATCCGATATTATCAATATCTCGCTCAACAGACCCGGAATGAATGGTGAATACAATGTACAATGTGTCGTACAATAAAGAAATGGTGTGAACTAGTAGCTAGTATTATTCAGGTTGCCAATGTCAAACACACACAAAATTAAAAGTTCGTCGTGCTTTCTATCTATCACAACCTCACACAAAACTCCTCACTCCTCACTGTATCACGTGAGCAGTTTGCGCGCCCTACGCTAGTACCACCTAAATTGATTTTACTTAATGCATTTTTTACTAACAGTAAAAGAACATCCATAATAACATCATGATTATTCCTCCACAAAGCAAGGCAGAAAACATCCAATCACCTCTTTTATACGACTATACTAGTACTTAAAAAAAAAAAAAGCGATATCATACTTTTACGTAAATGAACAATAATGCCAGTAACAAAACTACCTAGTATCATATAGTAAACCTGCCATGCTTAAACTTGTATTATATATAGTATATAGGCTATTATTAGAGTTGATAGTATGAATAATTATAAACTTAGCTCTAGACTAGAGATACTTCCATCGATATTATATCCTAGTGGAAGCAATTCTGATAGCAATTGAATTTAGCAATTCATTCATTAGTGTGAGTCCGTTATATAAATATAACATGACTAGAATGAACATGATAACTGTTTTGTTTCTCTATCAATTTAGTAGGTAGTAATGTTGTAATTTCCAGTTTGGGCTCAGAATTCTACTATATATCATCATGGTCCACTGATGATGTCCTATAATTTTCTGCTCTTTTGAAAGTTGTTCCCAAATGTGTAACTACAAATTTGGTGGGGTTCCAGGTAAATCCTCAACAGCATATATGTTAGTACAGTTAGGTACAGTAACTACCATAGTAGCTACCTGTAGCACTCTGATGTTTCTTTTTTCAATTAGCCCACCACGTCCAAAATCTCTATTAATGTTACAATAATTCAATGAACAGACATGCAGTAGCAGATTGAAAAATATATTACCTCTACTACAAAACTAGAACTTTATCTCACTATTTATTGTGTCAGCGTTGTTTATTGACAACAGCAGCACTGAAGCAGCATCATTTTATATAATATGTACAAAAAAATCCAGGTAAATAATATCTTCATCTTTGGGGTATCAGTATTTTGCATTTTGTATGAGCTATTTTGTTGGATATATTTTGTTGCAGCTAAAAATTTATTGATTATGATTAACCATGACTATTAAAATTGTATTATCTACACCACTTGGTTGATACGGGAAGATCAAATGGAGTAGAATAGATCCTTGAATCTAATCTAATCACGCATACTGCAGTGTCGATTTTGGTGCACTCTCATCAGCTACTATTGGTTGTGGTGGTGGTGGTTTATATGATGGGTTTTGATTGGAAGATGATGAAGAAGTTGCATCATTACCACTATCGGAATTTTGCCCTTGCCGTTGTCCCTGCCGTCGTCGTCCTCGAAACAGTTTCTTTTTCAGTCCCAAAAAAGGTTTTATCATTTTAAAAACCTTACTTTGTTTTTTTCGTCGCTCCTGAGTCGGTAGTGGAAGAATCCTACTATTATTGTTGTCCATATGGTTGCTTGTTGTTGTTGCTTGTGCCTCATTGTTATTTTGACTACTCCCTTGAGTCAACAAAAGGTTCTCGTTCCAATCGTGAATAAAAAGACGATATTCATCCTCAAGCATTTTGCGAGTTGCATGTACTACCGACAAAATCTTTTGACGAACGGGCCGTAACTTTGGATTTGTTGATAAAATAGTATTATCGACAAAACAAGCCAAAAAGCCACAGAAAACAATGATAAAACCTGCCAATACCAGCGTGAGAAAACCATAATCACGTACAACCGTAAAAGTTAATATAACGCTAGCGATGACTAAGCCACAAAAGAAAATCAAGGCAATGTGAATAGACCAAGCCGCAACTCGTTCGGCGTCATTGTCGTTAACGAAGTTGTCACTGGTGACTCTTATATTGTTATCATGCTTGCATTTTTCTTCTACCCTGGGAGTTTGATTGCTTGTATGTAGAGTTGGACTCGGTAAATAAAAAGGTGGAGGGACATGCGAAACATTCGATGGGGGAGCAACGTGAGAGTTCCCAATAGACATAGAATCAGATACTTCGTTCATCATCCCGGGAACTGTGGTTACTGTCAGTCTTGGTTGTTGATCTTGCTCTTGCTCTTGTTGCTGCTGCTGCTGTAGGTATGATGGTGGTTTCAATATGCCAGCATTACCAGCTTTGTTCGTGTTCCCCATCGATTGCGTAACCGTCGCTGTCGCTATTGTAACAACAGGTGATTCTTCCTCCAGAGGCCCCAAAAGTGACAAACTACCCCCACCACCACTTAAAGCACTACAACTAAAACGAGTGTGACCTGACATCTCACCAGATACGAAAATATTGGATTCTTCGATTGAGGAGTTTTGTTCTAGTGAGCTTTGAGATTGATCCGGCTCCAGTACATCACTGAAGGCGAAAAGTGAGGTGCTCGTATGGTGAGTAGGTGTATTTTCCGTCATATTATCTGATCGAACTATTGTTGGTATTGATGGAGTTACCAGTTTCGTTCTTGTTGTCTTTGCTTTCTTGTCGGTCGAATGGTTGTTGTTGTTGTCGAATTGTTGTTATTGTATTGTTATTTGTATTGTTATTTGTATTGTTATTTGTATTGTTATTTGTATTGTTATTTGTATTGTTATTTGTATTGTTATTTGTATTGTTATTTGTATTGTTATTAGTATTGTTATTTGTATTTGTTATTTGTATTTGTATTTGTATTTTTATTTTTATTTTTATTGTTGAATTATTATATTATTATCATTGTATTATACTGTATATATATATATATATATTATGTTTTATGTTAACAGTTTTGAAGTTAATACACCTTTGTTTTGTTTATTATCGAATTCTGTTATTTTTCAAAAGTATGTGAGACAAGAATCAAGAAAGAGAAGAGCGACGAGTGTGACATAAATCGCGCAAGTCAGATTTTGAAAAAGTGAGCTAAACTTTTAACGTTGTTCAAAATCGAATATAATTGAAAAATAAAAGGCGTGGGTGGAACTCTAGCTCAAAAAGCAACAACAATGGCAGCAACAATAGAAGACGAGGTACAGCGAGCAGCGTTATTAGTGATTCAACCGACGACAGACCCAACTACACGATCAAGCGCCTCCAAATTTCTGGAAGAATGTACGAGAAAAACAGAGTCATTGGATGTGTATGTAAAATGGCTAACTTCTTTTCGTCAACAAGAGCAATCAATAGCGAGTGGCGCCACTGTTCACATTCATGAATACCGAATACCCATGCAAATGTTGTGTTTAACAATGCTACAATCTAAATTGCGACAGGTTCTATTACAACGGAGTGATGGTCACACAACAAATCCCAATCTTAGAGGTATTTCAGCAATTCGAATTGAGCTATGGGAGTACCTACGACAACAACCATCGTTGGATCGAACACTGGTAGGTCCTTGTTGCATTTGTAATGCAATTGTTATTGTCCGAAGCGAGGGCGCATTGACAGAATTTATTGCAAATGCTGGTCAGAATCTTCTTGGTTTGCCCCAAGAGACAGTCTTGCGATTGATGTCATGTCTTCCTGCCGAGATGGAAGCTCGTCAAGATTTAACAACGTCTCAAGTTAGGGAAGGGTTACAATTTCATATAGAGGCTGCGTTAGATATGATCAGAAAGAATTTGATTACGAACGACAACCGATCTTCCGTCGTTCTGGCAGCTTATCAGGCGTTACAAATTTGGATCGAAATTTCTCAGGTTTCCCTGACACAAATCAACACACCAACTTATGGAGGTCCTCACGCTATCTTGCCCGCTGTGATACAATTATTGTCGTCATCATCTTATAGTGGCAACGATGCGTACGACGAATTGACACTTCAATCCGCTGCACGGGCCTTAATGGCTGCTATCTTGGTCGTTTCAGATTCGGGCACAACTACGCGGCAATCTGCCGCAGCTCAGATATGGCAGGCCATTCCTCAGGGCTTCATTGTTCATCCCCTCCAAATATCCACAATGAATGAATGGGATGATGCCACTCACGCCTTATCGAGTTTATTGTCGACTTTTGTGGTTGAACATATCGATGATATTGTAAAAAATCCCGCTGGTATGGGATTGCAGGTCTTGTTGGAGATTCAATTACATCCTTCCACGTCAGTTGCATTAATTCCTTTGGAATGCTGGTTAAGTATTCAAGAAATTCCCACAGGAGAACGGCACGAACACTGGAAACAGCCACTGTACAGAAAATTGGTCGAAATTTTGTTGAGAAGAGTTGCGTATCCGCCACAATTTAGTAGTTGGGAAAACGAATTGGAAATAGTCGAACAATCAGATTTTTTAGAGTTCCGTCGAATGGCGACAGATGTCTTGGTGAGCTGCTACTTCTTGCTTAGGTATGAAATGGTTCAAATGTTAACACAACATGTTCGAGCTGCCACAGATTGGAGAGCGTCGGAGGCGGCACTGTTTGTGCTTGCACAAATATCTAAGGATGTTTGCGCCCGATGTAGATCGCATGCAGCCGATGGAACGTTGATTGCACGCGATCGACATGCGACACAACAAGAATTACTACAGTTGTTGGAACAACTCATTACGGTTGATAGTTGTGCTACAAACTCTCAACATAAATATCTTTTGGGTTCGGTTTTGGGGTTTTGTGGAAATTACTCCCCGGCGTGGATTGTATGTCCACCCCAAGCCATACTGCAACTTTTGGTCTATCTACAATCAGCCTTTGGTAAAATGCCTGTGGAATCGGGAAAAGCAACGCGGGCGATTTATGTATCTTGTCTGGCTAAAAACATGCCTAATTTGGAGGATCTTTACTCTAGTCGCCGCGAAGGTGAAAATAGCGTTCTACCGATGATCTTAAAGTCGGTACGAACGTCAATGGAAGCTGTCTTGTTGACGTCAGACGAAGAAGCTATGACAACTGTTGCCGAAGGTGCGACACGCGTAGTGACTAAACTTGTTAATCCGGAAGTTGCCAGGCAGGCAATGACAACTCATCTGATCCAACCAGTCTTAAATCATATATATGCTTCATTGAAAGCTCTACCCGAAAGTAGTAACGTGGGAGAATGGATGAGTCCGACAGTGCAATCCGCAATTGAGTCCCTATCTCGGCTTCTTTCTGTTATTCGGATTATCTCAAGATTTTGCGATGCTCCTCACATACCAGCTATGGGAGAGTGGCTACTCCATCAGATCGATCCGTGTCTACAGCTTGTACAGCAACGGACGTCATCCACTATGGCACAATCATTTATTTTGCCCAAATGGATATCAATACACCAACAAATCCTCCGCAGCACTCTTCCGCAACAAGGCACGATGATTACAATATTTACCAACACAATCCCATTGATCGTTCAGGCACTGGAACAAACCAACGATCCATGTACACTCAAATACATTTCAACGGCCGTCGAAACATTTGGGGCCCAAACACTGGAAATGGATAAGTCATTCACAGACTTGCTTGCTCATGTGACGGCAGAGGTCACCAGCAAAGGTGATCTCTCCGAAGCAATGGAATTTCTTCAAGCATATTTTGAATGCTTGCAACGATACATCTTATATTGTCCTCGTGCTCTTTGCTACAATCCTCAATTATTGTCTAAGATTCTGAAAATAGCAGTTGAATCAATTTCTGTAATTGAAGCAAAAGAGTCAACGAGAGCGGCCCTAATATTCCTATCTCAACTTTTGGGGTGGAAATCTTTGCGTCTCTCCCATCAGTCATCTCAGATCTTGGCAGAGGCATGGAATTCTTCAATTCTGAAAGAAATTATATTGATGTATGGTCAAACCATCACTCAATCGTGTGTTACAGGTCTAACTGGTGGGCCTCAAATGCTGATGGCTGCTTATTCAGACACGCTTTTTTCCCTTTGTCAGTCCATTGCGATGAATGAAAAGGAGGAACTAGGAAACCCAACAAATCCTGCTGACAACATATCATCCCAACTCAACGAAAATCTAATTCGAAACTGGCTATTTTCGAGCATGATCAATAGTAACGTCATCAACAACATAGATACAGATATTAGTAATCAGATCATTGCAATACTTGTGACTTTGGCTCGTGACGATTCCAAGTCTCGCCCAAAAGCAAAAGCAAAAGCCAAAATGCTACTTACAGACTATGCAAAAATAAGAAAGGGGGAAATTACCAGAGAATCTCTGATCTCATATCAATTGCCATGATTTTGAAACTTAAGGCCCATGGCATATCGGGAAATAAAATAAATTGATCAGCCAAAAGGAACTAACTTATTAGGAATTTGACATAACTTCATAAAGTTTTTCTTTAAAGAACTACTTTCTAAAATTTAACTAGTCACTTAAAAATATTATTAATTTACCTATAGTCACTGGATTGTATGAGCGACAGTAGATACTATAGTGATAGATGTCGACTTAAGTAGAGATCTGTTCAGGGTCGAACAATTAATATACAACAGATAGAATGATGAAGCTAACGTAAACTGTCCTGCAAACTCTCTCCGAGCAACTCTTCACTCTGACTGATGCATTCCTGAGCAATACCAGCTACTTCCTCGTCAGAATCCTCAAGGAGCTCTGACAGAATAGGAAGGCATTCTGGAATGAGTACCATATACTCTTCGCCAATAGAATTTATCAAGGAGAGGAGACACGAAACTCCGGCCTTGCGT
>Ga0115007_10001979_pt1 | contig 12903 bp, 12 predicted proteins | sample ArcOceMetagenome_2_FD_87166 | JGI IMG/M metagenome (GOLD analysis project Ga0115007, IMG submission 87166) | Marine eukaryotic phytoplankton communities from Arctic Ocean - Arctic Ocean ARC135M Metagenome | ecosystem: Environmental > Aquatic > Marine > Oceanic | place: Arctic Ocean | collected... | reverse complement strand
CTTGAATCGATTCAGGGACTGTTTGTGTTATCAACTGATCAAGATCAGCTACACCTAGTTCGTCCAGCATAGCCTGTTGTTCTGCGGCAGAGGGGCCAATATGACGTGCGATGAACGCATCTTTTTGCTCCAGCGTAGAGAGTGGAGTCTGATTCTGTAACGGCATCGTGTAATTACCTGTAATCAGTTGCTAATGTAGTTAGAAAAAGTGCTCAAAATTTGGGCTAATCATACCTGTTTTTTTCTTTTCTTGTGAGTGGTAAACAGCAAAAGTTTACTTTAGGAAACTTTTTTCCCTGATTTGGAACACGCGCGCGGGGTGAAAAATAAATCGCCTTTATCTGCGACACTGTGTCACATCCCTTTTTAACCAGCCTTCCATTAGAATTCGCGTAATTTAGTCTTATCTAATGAAGGTGATTGTGTGAAAAAGAAAGCTTTAGCGTTGTGCGTGGCCGCGTCTGTTTCTCAGTTGGCTCAAGCGGGTCATGATTCTGATCAAAATATGGTTATTGAGATCAACCAAGGGCTACCTTCATTAGAAACAACGGTGAGTAAATCTACGTCGGGTGTTCAAGCGTCTCCTGTCTCTGATGGGGGGGAGTTACTGCGTAGTGTGAGTGGTGTCTCTGCGGTTCGAATGGGTGGGCGCGCATTGGACCCTGTGATTCGTGGTCAGAAAGAGACTCAACTCAATATCTTATTGGATGGTGGCTATATTCATGGGGGCTGTCCTAACCGTATGGATCCGCCAACGGCTTATACCTCGGTTGATAGCTATGATCGTGTAACGGTCATTAAAGGCAATCGCACCGTGATTTATGGTGGCGGTGGATCTGGGGGAACGGTCTTGTTTGAACGCGACTGGCCGATGATCGATGAAAAAGGCTATAACGCTGATATATCGGGTAGCTACCGTGGTAATGGTGAGCAGTGGGAGCTAGGTGCAGATATTAAAGCAGGTAACGATGATGGTTATATCCGCTTTATTGCCCATGAAGGCGAGTCTGAAAACTATGATGATGGCGCGGGCAATGAGGTCGATTCTAAGTATGATAGCCAATCCAATGCGATTTTGGCGGGGATTCGTTTAGGCGAAAACACCATGCTACAGGCGAGCTTTGAAAAAGCCAATGAGGAAGATGTCCTGTTCCCCGGTGCTCAAATGAACAGCCCTTATGCGGATGCAGAAAACTCCCGTCTTAAATTAGAGCATCAATTTACTCAAGGTGCGTTGCGTAGTTTAAAAGTAGAAGCGTATAAATCGGATGTTATCCATTTAATGGACAACAGTATGATGAGCTCGCCTTCAACCTCTGATACCGAAGGTATGCGTATTGTTTTAGATGCCAATGCGGCTGATATTGATTGGACCTTTGGTGCCGATATGCAAAATAATGATCGGACAGCCATTGCGTATATGAATATGAACGGCATGGCTGCGTTTAGTCAGTGGCCGGGAGTATCCATCGACCAAACCGGTATCTTTGTTGAAGGTGAAAAGGCCCTTACACGTGATGATGTCCTTAAAGCCGGAATGCGTTATGACCGCGTTGAAGCATCGGCCTCTAGAGCGGGTGAAACCTTTGGTATGGCAACGCCAGCGTCACAATATACGGCAGTGAACGGTACGACTGAGACCGATAGTGATGAGAATAACGTAGGTGGTTTTGCGTCATGGACGCATCGTCTTAATGAGCAGTATACGATTGAGACAACCTTCTCCCGTAGTGTCCGTACGGCGGATGCGACAGAGCGTTATGTGGCTAAAACTGGCGCGACCCCTTGGATCGGTAATCCTCAGTTAGCACCGGAAAAACACCATCAATTAGAAGCCGTATTGGCCAGTGATCAAGGTGATTTGAACTGGACATTGACCGGTTGGTATAACCGCGTTGATGATTACATTCTGCGGTTTAAATCAGGTGGTACCGAGCAGTATAAAAACGTTGATGCCACCCTGTACGGTTTAGAAGCTGGACTGTCTTATAAATTAACAGAGACTTTGCAGTTTGGTTCCTCGCTGGCTTGGCTTGAGGGTGAGAATACAAGTGATGATACCAACTTGTCGCGCATCTCTCCGCTTGAGTTAAACACCTCTCTGGATTATCAGAAACAGCAGTGGAAAGCGGGCATTGAATGGAAGCTGGTTGCGCAGCAAAATGATGTTTGTTTAAGCAGTGATGCCTGCGGTGGCCAAGATGTTCGTAAGACACCGGGTTATGGCTTAGTTAACCTACACGGTGAGTATGCTGCGAGTAATGGCTTTGTGGTTGCGATGGGTGTCGATAATCTGTTTGATAAAGATTATACCCTGCATGAGAGCCGTGATTATGTGTTAGACAGTGCGCCAATACAGGTGGCAGAGCCCGGCCAAAATATCTGGATCAAGCTTAGCGCACACTTTTAATCGATTGTTGTTGTAATAAACCCCCCTCGATATCTTAGATCAGACCGTGCCTTTCACGGTTTGGTCTAAGATTTTTTTTGTTTGAGACAGCGGCTATGGTTGCTCTTTTGGGTCGATAGCAGGGGTTATATGCTGTAGGAGTAGCTTACGCTGAGGGAGCCAAAGGCGTGCCCTTCATCTTGTGTTTTAAACTCTCGGCTACGATGAACTTGAGCAAATGAAATTTTCCAGCCGTGGTAAAGCGCGGCAATACCAAAAGCTGTTTCGCCAACAAGGTGCTCTTTGTCGATCGAATGACTATCCCTAAAGGTATTTCCATCTAAGAAAATATCTTGTACCACCCAGCGGCCATCCATTGATATAAACGCATGCACCCCTAAGTTATGATTTCGACTCCCCCGCTGGTAGCGTCCATCACCTAAGCCCGGCGCGCTATTATCCCCGCCGCTGCGTAAAGCCGATGTGCCAAAATCTTGTGGTAGGTTCCAGCCGAACCTGACTTCTGCACCGGCGTTGAGGTAGGTCGCCACATTTCCTAAGCTACCACCGCCGTGGATAATCGTATCGTATTCAAAGAAGGGTGAAAATTGCCCGCGAATAATACGGTTTTTGTGCTCGTAGACAAGCTGTAAGCCAGGTTCATTTTTGAGTTGGTTATCCCACCCTTTAAACTTTTCAAAGCCCCGAATGTCATGGATAAAATCTTGTGCCTCTTGCCCGAAGGCGAGGGGGCCGACAATACCTAAGTTGATTTCAGCCGTATTCATTCTGTTTTTGGTGCGGCTATGGTAAGCAAGCCCAGTGTATAACCACGCGGCATAAGGGCGATCATTAGGATCAATGGTGGTTCGATCAATATCTTGTGGTGTATAGATCTGCTGGCCAACGCTAATAACAACGTTGCGCTGTAACTGAGTTGAGTTTTTATCACTGGGGTCGAACAGGGGAAGGTAGGGCGTTATGCCTCGTACCCAGCTTGGCAGCCGCTCATCATTGAGGTAATCATTCACATTAGGTGAAACCCAAGAGGCGCGCACACCATTGGTGTAGTCTTGATCGGTTTCCGAGAACAGGTCATTTTCAAAATAGAGGTTTAAGGTCCAAGGTGCACCGGTTTCAGCACAGGCCGACTGTGCTGTTGTCAGCAATAAGCAGGAGGCTAACGCCAGAGGTGTTGTTGGTGTCACAGAAAAAGCCCTTCATTTTTTTTGCGGCGGATCAAGATTTTCCAACTGATCACAAATAGGCTGACAAATAAAAGCAGGCATTGTTCTGCCGCACCTAAACCGATTAAGTTAGCTGATTCAACGGGACACTGAACAGCCGCATTCATTAATTCGGTTAGTTTAGCATCAATATGCTGTTGTCTCCCTAACAGTAACTCAATGGGTTGCTCGCAATAGGCGGGAGGACTTTGACTATCGGCCGAATGCTTCCATAAATGGTAGCTTGTTAAGGCTAAACCCGCGGCAGATAGGGTAAAATTCATCACACCATAGATCCGCTGCCCAAAGGTACGCGGGTTGTGGGCTAAGGCGATAAAAAAGAGTACAGCGCTGGTTAGCACTAACAGCTTTGATATTGAAATTAATGGGCTGCTGATATGTGTGATCGGATCTTGTAGGCTGGAAATCGCATAGACGAAGGCAACTAGGCACAGTGTTAAGCCTAAGAGGTTAAAGCGGCGATAGATCGGGTCTTTAGTACTCATGTTGCTCTCTTTTAGTTATCTACGAACAAGCCTGTTATGTGTTAGGTACTTGCCCGTAGATACTCGACGTTAGCTTATTTTTTTTGCCAATTGCCGTTTGGGAGCTGAATAAATTGCCCTGCAGGTGTGCGCGCTTGTAAGCGTTGCCCCATGCGAATTTCAAACACCGACTGTTCTACGCCAGCGCTGGAGGCTCTATTTGCGTAAGCGGAACGACGTTTGTTGTTGATAGTGTCTACGAGCTTGCGTACGTCAGTGGACGCATTTGAGGTCACAATACCAAGATAGCCGTTGCTTCTTTCGCCTATAAGCCCTTGTGATTTGGCATCATCCATGGATATTGCCCAGACGGGTGTTGCCATAATAGAGAGCAAAAGTGCAAATAAGGCCATAAAATTACGTAGTTTAAACTGTGTCATCACTTAATCTCCCGTTAAAAAATATCGCTGTTTTCAGATAGAAGGTCGTCAATTTCACGATCCACTTTGACAAGAATTTCATGTTCTATCTTAACATTAAGATTGATAGTGATGGGTTCGCTGGGAACGGCGACTTCAACACGGGGTGAACATCCGCTAACACCAGCTAACGCAATCAAAAGCGCTAAGGGTGGAAGTAAAGCAGTTAGTTTCATGGTCGTTCCTCAATATAGGCTTCATTTGTTACTTAAGTCTTAATTAGCTCAACGATAACGCTTCTCAATCGTTCTCGTCAATTTATCTGTAAATTGAAGCGTTTTCATTAGTGTCGGTATATTCTCTTCAACATTGATTGTGAAGTCGATGGGATGGCCATTATGCCAGTTGGGGTTACTTCCTTTTAGGCGTGTTGTGAGTAACGCGGTGCCATCGGGTTCATAATTAAGTTGAATGTTTAACAGCTCAAAATGGAAGTTTTCTAACGCATCGATTGCTGTTTTTAAGCCAATGTTTGTTGCAGCATAGGCAGACACTGACGCGCTGGGCAGGAAGATGATTTTCCCCCCTGGTGCTAAGCTCAGCAATTTACCGTTGCTAATGCTGACTTGTCCCGCTTTATACTGTAGGGGAAAGTGGCCTGAGAGTTTCCCCTCGCCTGACAGCCCCTGTTGCTGCTCCAGTTTGAGCACTTCACCTAAATCAAGCGCTTCAATATCCACTTGGGTGGCAATCTCTGGGTTTAACGGATCAAACTCAATATCATTAACTGTAATGTTGCCACCGAGTATCTCAGCGCTTAGTGCGTTAAGTGAGATGAGATCACGCCTTTTGCTACGATCATGGGTGTAGCTGTAATGAGTACTGACCTTTGTGATCTCAATACCATTTGTAACCTTTCCAAGCTTAATATTGCCTGTATCGATTAATGTGCCGGAGGTGGAGAGGGTGGTTCTAGAATCCAGATCCAGTTGTTCTATCAGTGTCTCGTTCCAGCCGATCTGTGCTTGTCGAATGCTGTTATCCGCCATGAGGGAGAGTTTGTTGTTTTTAAACTGACCCGTACCTTTATGGAATAAAGTGCCCGCCTTGAGGCTGAGTTCGGGGGGGAGGGTGACATATTTACGCAAAGGGGTATTGATGGCGGCTAAGCTGATCGGTTTTAGCGTCCAACTAAACTGGCTGGCCAATGAATCTAACTGGGTTGATGTTTTGCCGCTAACCGCCAATGGGAGCTCGGTTGAGTTTAGATCGTAGGTTTGGCTTAGTACGCCGTTGTTGAGTTCGAACCCTGTCGTAAAGTTAATCAGTGGTTGTTGTTTTTGTTGGTGTTTGATTGCGATATTTTTAAGCTCGGCGCGGCCTTTGAAATAGCCTTGGGCTAAGGCTATTTTTTGCATATCCAGATTGAGCGTTAATGGGGCTATGTCGATATCGGGTAAGGCTACCGCTGTCGTAACGATTGTGACGTTAAAGGGATCGATCTGCGGCTCTAACGGGGTGTCTTTTGTCGTGTTAGCGAGGTTTAAGCCTATATTTAGTGCTTTTTTAAACTGGATACTCGCCTTTTTAATGGGGTTGCTCAAGCTGGCGTGGTTGATGTTGAGTAGGGATAACGTGCTGGCACTATCCATAACGACGGCCAAATGGCTGAGTGAAAAGTCCACGGTTCCACTTAATTGCGCGTCGACCTGCGCTATTGCGGCTATAGGTTTAAGCACGCTGAGTGTGGCTTTGACCTTTTGTTGTGTTTGTATACTGCCTAACAGCGCATCCGGTGTTAATTTGGTACGCAGCGGGAAGAGTGTCCGGCCTTGAGTTTCAAGGTGTCCCGTTAGGCTGGGGAGTGCTTGCTTGAGAGGTTGCTCTTGGGGCTCAGGCGGGAAGATTTCGTTCTGCCAGCGTTGTAGTCGTGTTATCTCTATTTGCTGGGTCGAGTCCAGTTGTAATTGCTCGGTATAAGATAGGGCTCCATCGATGGTTATGAAGGGGTCGTCGTTTTCCAGTAACCGGAGATAAAAATGATTGTCATAGCCTAGTTTCAAGTCACCCCAACCTAAGTCTTGATTGTTACGGTAAAACTTTACGCGGCTGTAGAGTTCTTCGCCATCAAATAGCAGGGCACCGCTAAAGCGCCAGTCAGCGGTGTTGGATGGGTAATCAAGATCGACATTAAGTTCACCCACTTGGACTAAGTTAGCGGGTATCTTTTTAAACCATTGCTCGGGCAGTAGGTTGCTGAGATCGAGCAGTTCATCGTTCTCTTCAGGTTGAACCGCAGAAGTTGAATAGGTAATGGTGATATCAGATTTAGGTAGCTGGATCAGGTCGAGGCGTTGGTGCAGATACAGTTCTATTGGGTTGAAGCGTAAAAGAATATGTTCGGTTGAAAGGCTGAGTTGTTTATCGGGTTGTTTTTTTTGTAACTTGAGCTTTTCTATATGCAGCGTGTTCCATGTTGGAGGCTGCATGACGAGCTCAATATGGGAAAAGTTTTGTGCTTGTAACCAATGCTCAAGCCCTTTTTTTGCCAGCAGTGGCGAGAGAAAGTATAAGCTGACAGGTAGAACGATCAGAAACAGTAGGCAAAAAGAGAGTAGCCACCAACGTAGCTTAACGCGTTTTTGCATACTGCCTCCCTTTACTTGAGTCGGTGATGGTTGGTTACTCTAATGCGAGTTCTAGATCGTACAGCCTTTCTACGGCATCTTTTAGGTGAAAGATGATATCGCTGTAGCGATCGGTATCATTTTCGATATCCATTTCGCCCAGCCTGTCAGCGGTTTCTTCAAGGGATTCGCCGCGATTATCTATCCCGTTATCACCTAGTAGCCAATACATGAGCCCATAGATCTCTTTCACCGAGTTAATTTGATCTAGGTCCTCAATGATCTCATTGCGGATCTGGATTAATAGGGGCATTAACGGCGCATCGTTATCGGTGTCTAGATAGAGATCCAATAGTTCGGCGGCGGTTGATATGCCGTAGTCTTCTGAGCGGATCATCGCCAATGGGGCTTCAATCTTCTCGATGCTGGGTGTTTCGGTTAAATGATTTTTGAGTAAATACAACATTAACGGATCTTCCTAACAACATTGATACCATCTCGGACGGTTAGGAATAGATTTTCCATATTTGGGTCGGTCGCGATCTCTTTATTTAGATCCACAAGCACGTCATCAATATCGGACTCGGGCTGAAGTACTTTGCCAGACCATAGCATGTTGTCTAAAACGATCAATCCGCCAGGACGGGTCATCTCTAGCACTTTATGGTAGTAGTTTAGGTAGTTACGTTTATCCGCATCGATAAAGGTAAAGTCCAAGGTCATGTCTAATGTTTCAAGGGTGTCTAGCGCCTTGCCAAAAATCGCTTCTATTTTGTGGCCATGAGGGCTGCGGTCAAAAAAGGTCTGGGCAAACTCAATCGCACGGGGGTTGGTTTCACAGCAGATAATTTTTCCATCGTCCGGCATACCTTCAGCGATTGATAACGCGGAGTAGCCGGTGAACATGCCAATCTCTAATACGTTTTTTGGCTGGTGGAGTTGTGCAAGCAGTTTTAGGGTGCGTCCTACTAAACGGCCTGATAGTTTTTGTGGCCAGCCCATATTTTTGTTGGTTTCGTCGATTAACTCCTGAAGTAGTGCGGGCTCAGGGGTTGTACTTTGAAAGGCATAATCTTCAACTGCTTCGTTTACCAGAAATTCCACGTATCTGTTCTCTGTCTAGGGCTTATCAGCCTTTAATATCACTTTACTGGCCCAAACATTCAGCACAGGGCTGCCATCCTCTGGGGTCAGTTCAAATTCGCAGATAATAATATCACTTTCTGGGCACTGCTTGATAATGGCTTTTGCATTCGTGGGTGCAGGAAAGCAGCCTTGTTCTGGGATAGTGCCTACACCGTACAAAGACCAACGTAACATTTGTTTGTATTGATCTAAGGTTTGGCAAACCGTATAGCTGCTATCAATAACGCGATAGCTTGGCAAAGGTTCAGAATAGGTTGGCAGTGAAAGTAAGAGCGTAAGCCATAAAAGTGGCGTGGGTTTTAGCATTCAGGTTCCTGTTGGCGATAAAGTGATGCAGTGAATTATAGAACGTGATGTGGCAGAAGGTGTGATTGGTCTACATATTTTTGCTGTGCTTCTGTATCCATGCAAACAGTCAGTTAACAGCTATAGGTAAAAGCCTTACAATGGGATCTGATTTATTACTTTTACTGGAGTACAGGCGTGCCTATTATTGATCCGTTAATTATTTTCTTGCTGACTGGTGTCGTATCTATGTCCGCTGCCTTAAGCGCAGGGGCGATTAATAAATTATCTGAAGAGGACAAACCAGCGTTAGCCCGTACACGTAATGGTATGGTGGCTATCGTGATGCTTGGCAATATTGCAGCACTGACACTGGTTTTCTCTGCGGCGTATGGATTTGTTAATTTAGAGTGGTGGATTGCCTTACTTTGCGTCTTTATTTCCTTCCCTGTTGTGCATGTTATTGTTATTCAGCAGGTATTGGGTGAATTTAAAGCATTGATGCTGATGTCGCCTTTAGTGGTTCTTTCTATTCCTATCTTATATCTCTATTGGTAACTGAATGATGCCAACGCTTACGTCGCTTGATTTAGAAAGCCTATTACTGGGTTGTGTGGTTGGATTAGGTGTGGCATTTGCGCTAGCAAAACTCATGTTTTCTGCCCAGCAGCGCCAATCGCGTGAGCGTTGTGATCAGTTAGAGCAAACCTTGTTGCAGTGTCAGGTTGCGCTAGATACGTCACGTCAAGACTGTACTCAGCTCAATGAGCGCCAGCATCAATTAGATATGCAGCGCGCGCGTTTGGATGAACGCCTAAGTTATATTGAGCCTTTGCTAGAAAATACTTTAGCTGAAAAGCACGCGTTAGAGCGAAAATTGGAACAAACGGCGTTTCAGTTGGCCGATCGTAGTGAAGTGGTAGCCGAACTGGAAACGCGCTTAGACGCCGAAAGAGAGGCGCAAGTTGAGAAGCTAGCGACACTAGAAAAAGCGCGTGAGCAGCTAAAGCAAGAGTTTCAAAACCTTGCTAACCGTATTTTTGATGAGAAAGCCCAGCGCTTTTCTGAGACGAGTAAAGAAAATTTAGGCCACCTGTTAACGCCTTTGCGTGAACAGCTAGGGGACTTTAAACGGCGTGTGGAAGATGTATATGACAAAGAAACAAAAGATCGACAGGCGCTTTATACGCAAATAAGCCAGTTAAAACAGCTGAATCAACAGATGAGTGAGGATGCGATTAACCTCACCAACGCCTTAAAAGGTGAGAATAAAACCCAAGGTAATTGGGGTGAAGTCGTGCTTGAACGCGCGCTTGAAGAGTCTGGCTTACGTAAAGGCAGTGAATTTGAGTTACAGGTTAATGCCTCGCAAGAGGGGAAACGTTATCAGCCTGATGCCATTATTCATCTGCCGGATGGCAAAGATGTTATTGTCGATTCTAAAGTGTCGTTACGCGCGTACGAGCAGTACTGCTCATCTGAAGAGAACGACGCGAAGCAGCGATTTTTACGGGAGCACCTGCTCTCGATGCGCGGCCATATTAAAGGGTTAAGTGACAAAGCGTACCAATCCCTAGAGGGGGTGCGCTCTCTTGATTTTGTTCTCCTGTTTATCCCAATCGAAGGGGCATTTTTATTGGCCTTAGAGAAAGAGCCCAATCTGTTTAAAGAAGCCTTCGATCGAAATATTATGCTGGTGAGCCCATCCACCCTTATGGTGACGTTACGCACAATCCACAATATTTGGCGTTATGAGCATCAAAACCAAAATGCGAAAGAGATCGCACAGCGGGGGGGCGACCTACATGATAAATTTGTTGGCTTTGTCGAGTCGATAGATGAGATTGGTCGTAACCTACACAAAACCCAGCAAGCGTTTGATACCGCCCATAAGCGGTTAAGCAGCGGTCGCGGTAACTTGGTTAATCAAGTGGCCATGCTGAAAAAGCTCGGTGCTGAAGGTAAGAAAAAACTGAGTGCCGACCTGTTGGAACGTGCTTCCGACACTGATCAGCCATGAAATCAGTAGTGGGTTATGGCTCCCTTCTGTGCGAACGTTCTGCACGGGAGACGGTGCCGGGGTTAACCCATTTCCGGATTGTTGAAGTGCCGGGCTATATCCGCATTTTTAATAAGGTGGGGGTTGTCTTTTTTAGTCGTCATAAGGCTGATCCCAGCACTCGACAGATTGCGTCTTGCTCAACGCGTAAAGCCGAGCAGACCACGATCATCTGTTCCCAATTTGAGTGCAGCGATGAAGAGTACCTCGCCCTTTATGAGCGGGAGCATCGGTTTAATTGGGTCGAGGTGGAAACGCGACACTCTATTGAGGGCGGTGCACGGGGTTTGATGTGCACAACCAGCACGGACCTTGAATATCGTCAGCATAAGTGCCAATCGGAACAGGATTATCATACCCGCGTAGGGCAATACTACGATGGCCTGTTATGGCGCGATGATATTTACCCTTTTCCCCGTTACCTTGCATTCTGTTTACAAGCCGCTGAAGGGCTTGGTCCGGATGTGCTCAACAACTTTTTGGATACCTCCTTCCTCGCTGATGGTGCATGTTCGATCAGGAGCTACCTTGACCGCACACCAGAGCTGAAAGAGTGGCGAACGATGGATACAGGTTACCACTACCCTCGATAGCACCTTGCTTAACTAAACAACAGCGCCGCCTATTTCGGTGCTATTCCCGACAGGTTTGACTGCTGAGTCTAGAGTTGACTATGCCTGCGTGCGGCCTGTATCGCAGTGCTGTTGCGGGTTATGGCGACAGATTATTTTTTAAATAATTGCTTAAACTGGGCCAAGCTGAAGCGGATTCATAGTTAAAAACAGGCATATTCATTTAATTTGGCTCGAATATTATTGTTTTAAAAATAATCAAAACCTAGTTTTGATATTTACATGAATATTCAATATTAATTTTTGATATTTGTTTGAATAATCAATATTAAGTTTTGATTGATGCGAGATTATTCAAAATTGATTTTTGATTTGTTACTAAAACTTCAATATTAAATTTTGATTTTTAATATATTTTTAACCTGTTGAATAGGCAGTGTATATTTATTATACAATCTTGGTTTTTCTATTTAGTCAGAGCTAGTGTTTTGAAATATTTGAACTTTTTTCCTAAAATATATTTTTGTTTGGCCGATAAGTAAAATAGAGTGAATTTATTGCCTCGTTTTATCGATATAAAATAAAGCGTCAAAATATAAAAAAATTCATCGAAAATAGGTTGGTTTATTAATAGTAATAAGTGAAAATAAGGCAGCCTATAATTAATGTACGGCGTATGAATATGGTAGCTAACTCAAATATGATTGTTGCACTCGATATTGGTACCTCCAAAGTGGTTTGTTTGGTGGGTGAAGTTAATGTCGACAATACAATTGATATTGTTGGAATCGGATCCCATCCCTCTAGAGGTCTAAAAAAAGGGGTGGTGGTCAATATCGAGTCCACGGTGAGCTCTATTCAGCGTGCGGTTGAAGAAGCCGAATTGATGGCCGGTTGTAAAATCCATTCCGTTGCGGTTGGGATTGCAGGCAGTCATATCAGTAGTTTGAACTCCCATGGCATCGTTGCGGTGAGAGAGGGCGAAGTAACAGAATTTGATCTAGAGCGGGTAATTGATGCCGCACGAGCAGTAGCCATCCCTGCGGATCAGAAAATTCTGCATATTTTGCCGCAAGAGTATGAAATTGATAGCTCCGAAGGCATCCGTGAGCCATTAGGCATGTCAGGAGTTCGTTTAGAAGCCAAAGTGCATCTGGTTACAGGGTCTGTTAATGCCGCACAAAATATTGAGAAATGCGTGCGCCGTTGTGGCCTTGATGTGGATAACATTGTTTTAGAGCAGTTGGCTTCTAGCTATTCCGTATTAACGGAAGATGAAAAAGAGTTAGGTGTCTGCATGGTCGATATTGGTGGGGGAACCTCTGATATTGCCATTTTCACCGGTGGTTCTATACGCCATACGGCTGTTATCCCTATTGCAGGGGACCAAGTCACTAATGATATTGCCATGGCGTTACGAACGCCTATGCAGCATGCCGAAGATATAAAAATTAAATATGCTTGTGCACTGGCTCAGTTAGCCGCGCCAGATGAGATGGTTAATGTCCCCGGTGTAGGTGATCGTCCGGCACGAACCCTATCTCGCCAGTCATTGGCAGAGGTGGTCGAGCCGCGTTACGAAGAGCTCTTTAATATGATTCAAACCGAGCTCAGACGTAGTGGGTTCGAAGAGCTTGTCGCCGCAGGTATTGTTCTCACCGGTGGTACTTCCAAAATGGAAGGGGCTGTTGAGCT
>Ga0115007_10001978_pt1 | contig 12904 bp, 15 predicted proteins | sample ArcOceMetagenome_2_FD_87166 | JGI IMG/M metagenome (GOLD analysis project Ga0115007, IMG submission 87166) | Marine eukaryotic phytoplankton communities from Arctic Ocean - Arctic Ocean ARC135M Metagenome | ecosystem: Environmental > Aquatic > Marine > Oceanic | place: Arctic Ocean | collected... | reverse complement strand
AATTATTGAAAGACGCAAACACAGAGATAACACCAAAAAAATATCTAAAGAACCTGTAAATGAAATCACTAAACCTGTAAATGAAATCACCAAACCTGTAAATGAAATCACTAACCCTGTAAATGAAATCACTAACCCTGTAAATGAAATCACCAAACCTGTAAATGAAATCACTAAACCTGTAAATGAAATCACTAACCCTGTAAATGAAATCATTTCATATCCTATTAATATAGTTGATTCATTGGAAAATTCCATACATCCACTTCTAATATCAGAAAAATGGCAAAAAGCATGTGAAAAAAAAACAACAATTCATCCAATTTTTAATGAAAAAAAAGAAACATTCAACTCTTGTTGTTCATACGTTTTTAAAAAAGGTAAATTAAAAGGAAATACGTGTGTAAAGTTTGTTAATAATACAACTTTAAATGGTTCACCAATATACCATAAAACTAATTTTTGCAAAACACATTCCAAAGAAAAATATATAATTAAACCATTTTTTGTGCCATTGTTTAAAGATAATTTATCACAAAATAAAATTAACAAATATTATAAAGATTACATTAATTCTCAAGAATATGACTATATAGAAAATAAAGGGTTCTATTATAAAAAAGAATGTTACTTGGCAATAAAATCTTCAATTGATAACGCCAAAGAAAAAATGAATAAAATAAAAAAATCTACGATTATTATGATTTAAATACCGGGAATAATATTTATATAAAAAACTTAAAGTTTATATCATTATATATTAGTAATGACGGATAAAAGAGAACTTGTAGATAATGTAAAGAATTGGATTAGTATTGATAATGATATCAAAGAATTACAAAAAGCTATGCGTGAAAAACGTAAGGAAAAAAAGTTGTATACAGATTCACTTGTCAAAATTATGAAAAATAATGATATTGACTGTTTTGATATTAAAAGTGGAAAACTTATTTATACTAAAAAAACAGTTAAAGCACCTTTAAGCAAAAAACACTTATTGATATCTTTAACAAAATATTTTCAAAATAATAAAGAATTATGTGATGAACTCGGACAATTTATTTTAGAAACACGAAAAGAAAAAATAAAAGAAAATATTCGTCGTAAATAAAGTTTAAATATATAAATTATTAGTAATTTATATATGAAGTATAATTATCCGGGTAAAAATTTATTAGATACAAATAAAAAAAATATCATGGTTACAAAAAATACAACTTTTTTTATTTGTATCTTTTCACGCAAATTTAAAAAAAATATTACTAATTTTCCTTTCATTGAATTTTTACTTTATAAACAATCAATTGGAGAGAAAAATATATTGTTATTCCCCTATTTTCATTTCGAAAAAAATTTAAAATATTCACTAGAACAATGCGAACAGTTACTTTATAAAATTGCTGAAAATACAACATTCGAAGGATTTAAATCTAACAATGACAATTTTTATATGTTTTATTCAGTCGACGATTCTACAATACAAAAGGATTATAAAATGAATGACACTTTATATTGGAGTAATATGCACGAAATTGTAAATAGAAAGAAACTAGCTGATTTTAATATACATTTTTCAACAACCGAATTCTTTTATAAATATCCCAACTTTATCCATTGTTATGATTCTAAAAATAATTATATTAATATCCCCATCGTCGTTTTATGCGATATAAAAAAAAATAGCTTTTTAGAAATAATGCAACAATTTAAAGAAAATAAATATTTTATCGAAAATAAACATAAAATTAATTACAAAAATAAATTCGTACGATTAAATATCTTTGATTACAAAATAAAAAATAATATAATTTATTATGATAAAATTAATTCAAATATTTTATCTATTCACAATTAAGACAAAAATTTTAATATAATATATATTTATTAATTATATATGAGATTAGCTTTAATAATCGTATTTTTTATATTTTTAAATTTCGTACTAATTTTATTCCCCAGATTAATGCCTAACGTCATATCTAGTGAAAAAACCTTGTTTTGGGTTTTCTGGGTAAACGGATTGTTTGTTTTATTCTTAATTTTACCAGTTAAAGCTAGCTATATTTTTACTGGACCTAGCAGAGGGTCATTAATATCAGGTGCAATATATAGACAATTAAAACAAACAAAAGCATCTTATACCGGCGAAGAATTAGCAGCAGATACCAAAAAAATGGAAACCGCAAAAAAATATTAAAATTGATAATTTATATATTTACTATTTTTTACATTAAAATAGTAAATATGGAAAAGAAAATTAAACAAAAAATTCATACTTATTTTCAAGATTTTAAACAATCATTGAAACAAGTAATTGATACTCAAAATTTAGACGATGAAAAATACAATAATATTATACAATTCTTATACGATTATCAACAACTAGACATTAATAAAACAGATTTTACCAAGCGGAAAAGAGTAAAAAACACGGTTCCTTTTCACGAAAGATGTTGCGCAAAAAGAGCAAATGAAGAACAATGCACCAGGAGAAAAAAAAATGATGAATTATATTGCGGTACACATATTAAAGGTAGACCACACGGAGAAATCACAAATAAAACATCAAGTAAAATTGTAAAAAAAAGAGAAGTTTGGGCCATCGATATCAAAGGTATTATTTATTTCATTGACAACGACGGTAACGTTTATGACCACGATGATATTATGCAGGGAAATGACAACGCTAAAATTATTGCAAAATATGAAAAGATTGGCGAGGAATATAATATTCCAGGCATTTTCAACTTGGGCGAAACAAAAGAATAAATATTTCATCACACTTAAATTTATACACCTCATTTTTTTTCTTTTGGCAAAGCTTCTTTTGGTACATTATTTTTAATACAATCGCTTATAAAACTTACGGTAGGTTTACAATCGTAACTCGTCCCCACATAAACACCAGCACCAAATCCTAATATAAGTTGCCACATATTTATATATATATATATAAATATTTTAAGCTTTTTCTAAAGAAGAAGAGGAACCTTTGAAAGTGTTATATGCTGTCCAAGTAATATAAACAGTTAAAATCCCAACTACAACGGTAGCACACAAATTAACGTCAGTAATTCTTTTATCCATTATAATAAATTACAATGTTAATTTTTTAAATATTCATTTTATTAAAAACTATTTATATCAAAATTTTTTAATTTTTTCTTTCCCTGGTAAACTATCAAACATTTTTTTGTATCAAATATTCTTTTTATGATTTGTTTTAAATTTTTTCTATTTATTTTATTCACTCTTTGAATGAATTTTTTGAATGTTGTTATATTTGGGGTTCTTTTATCCATTTGATAAAATAATTGATTTATATAAAATTTACTGCTTGTGTTTACACTATTTAAATTTAATTCGAGAATTTCCATTTTTTGTTTTCTTTTAAATTTAACTAAATTATACATCGGTATCAACTCATTGGAATATTTTTTACATGTTTTAAAAATAATATCTAATACCTTTTTTACATTTTTATCCAAAGTTGACACCCGTAATAATATAACCGTACCGCAAAAATTTGTTTCTGAACTACACGAAATACCATATATTAAATTTTTTTTGTCCCTTAATATTTTTAATAATATTGATGATAAATCGCTCGCTAATATTTTTGAAAGAATATTAACATATATTTCATCATAATCACCCTTTTTTATATTTAAAGGAAAACTTATTGTTATATCCGTATTTTTTGCATTTTTATTCGGAATAAATATAATATTTTTTTGATATGTAAAACAATTATTAACTTTTAATAAAGAAGTCTCCTTATTAACATTTTTTTTTGTTAATTTTTTAAAAGTTTGTATTATTTTCTTTTTTTCCACATTACTAGTAATAACAAATAACATATTATTCTTTCTATAATACTCATTATAATAATTTACAACCTTTTCTTTGGTTAATTCTTTTAATACTTTTAATTGCTGTTTAAAATTATCAGCATATTTCAATCCTTCACGTGTATATAAATTTTCATTTATTTTATTATATAGTTCCCAAGAAGGGTCATTTATTATTTGATATAACTCATTTTCTATCGCTTTTTTCTCCTTTTTTATAACTTTTGACGAAAATACGGGATTAATAACAATTTCTATAATATATTCTATCATTTTATCGAAAATATCATCCAATCCTTTAATCCAATAAATATTCTTTAAATCTTCAGTATACGCATTCATACTTATACCATAATTTTCCCAATATTTATTGCAATTATTTTTTTTACATTTCTTCCAAGAATCCGTTAACGCATGCTCCAATAAATGAGATATACCCGTATTATCTTTATTTTCAAAATAAAACCCACCCAAAATATGACATTCAATCATAGTGACCTTCGTTTTCGATGGAAATAATAACACCTTATAACCATTTATTTCCAAAATTTTCGGAATTTCATTATAAAGTCCTTCTTTTTTTGTTTTGCAACTTTTTCCATTTCTTCTTTTTTTGTTTTTTTTTGTTTTATTCATCATATTATATATCATCATTTTTCTTTTAATTTTTCTATTAAAAAGTAACGGATATATCTCTTCTTTCCCGAAGCATCTTTCCCCGCTGATTTTCTATATGGTTTCATTCTATAGTACTTCACCTTTAATATTTGTCTAACCAAATTTAATAACGGCCACTTTTGTTTATTTTCCGCTCCCTTATGTAAACACGTTAACGTGCTACTACTAAAGTTAGGGTCTTTCTTTAACTTTTCAAAATATTCTTTCACATTCTTATAATTTTCCATATTCAAAAAGAAATCTCGTGGAATTAATAAATTATCCAAATCTTCCAAATCATTTAACACAAATCCACTAATTTTCAACATTTTTATAATTATCTCTACATTTTCACCACTTTCAACGTTTTCACACTTTTTTTCCTCTTTTTCAACCACTTTTTCAAAAATTTCAAAATTCTCTTTTTTTTCATTTTCTAAATTTTCATTTTTTTCCAAAAAAATATCTTTTTTTTTTCCCAAAAAATTTGCATTTTCAACTTTATGTTGTTCTACCTCCATATATAATAACAGCTTATAATTTTATTTTATTTTTTGAACGCATAAAAAACATAACTTTTTTCGGTTTTTTCGGTTTTTTGCATTATTTCATACGGTACCCCATATCCCAACATACCCTTTTTTGTCTTTTTTTTTGAAAAGTTTGAGAAAAAAAATTCACCAAACTTTTTTTCACTATTTTAGACTGTTAGTTAATATTATACTAAATAAATAATTATAATATTGTTACCAACCCAAATAGTTTGGTCGATTTTTTTTCAAATTGATGATTCGAAAATCGATTTTGGACATTTTTGAAATGTCCAAAATCCATTTTCCAGAAAAAGAATTGTAAAAAAATCGACCAAACTTTCTGAATACCTAGGTATTAGGAATGAGCAACGAGAAAATCATTATGAAACGAGAGCATCCTTATGGTAAGGGCACCTTTTTTTGGGAAAAGTTTGATCAAAAAGTTTAAAAAATGGAACTATTTGACCGTTTTTGACGCCGCAAAAACGGTCCAAAATGATAACGATAAAGTGTCCAAATTTTCACTCAAAACTATACCCTAAATGAAAACAACCAAATTTAATAACATTATGAAAATTATTTATTTTGCAAATGAGACCATAATGTTTGAGATGGTAAAAAAAGATAACATGTGTACTGTTAGCATGAGTTCACGCTTTTCACCAAATTATTTATTTTGCATGAGAACATAACCAGGTGGCGACTTTGGCGACTTTTTTTAGGATAACCATGTCGCCAGACGGGTTTTCATCTCACACCCATAAAAATAATTATCGAATTATTATTAAATTTGGTCGTTTTCATTTTTTTCAATTTGTCGCAACATGGAAAACAACCGTTTATTCAAACTTGCAAAACATTTCTTTAGCAATAAGAATGCAAATTTCCGTGTTGAAAAACGATAAAAAAAATGCTCCATAATAAGCCAAAAAAAGGGCTTTTTTTTAGGAAAAACAACGAAAAAAAAAACGAAAAAAAAAGACTAAAATGACATTTTTTTAAAAATATATTTAAAGCAAAATTATTAAATATAATTATATATTATATACATATATGTCCAAGAAAAGTTATTATTGTAAAAAATGTAACTACACTTCAAAAAATAGAAATGACTTCAAAAAACATTGTAAAACTGTAAAACATACGAAATGTTTATTTGAATGTGACGGTTGTGGTAAGCAATATAAATTTACTAGCGGATTATCAAGACATATTATCAAATGCGCTTTATATAAAGAATATGAATTGGCATTAAATAACACAGAAGAAGATGAAGTAGAATACAAAAAAGAAGAAACCTATAACATCGAATGCGTTAACCATGATGTTAAAGATTTAATTAATATCATAAAAAAACAACAAATACAATTAAATGAATCTCATAAAATGATGGAAAAAGTAATAACAGAAACAGTACCTAAAATTGGAAACAATAATAATAATAATATTTCAATAAATGTTTATTTAAACGAAACTTGTAAAAACGCAATGAATTTAACCGACTTCGTTGAACAAATTAACGTCTCTCTGGAAGATTTAATTTATACTCAACAACACGGACATACGGAAGGATTGGCTAATATATTCACCAAACAGTTGAAAGATATGAACCCCACCGAAAGACCAATTCATTGTAGTGATAGCAAAAGATTACAATTTTATATTAAAGATGACGATACTTGGACCAAAGATGAAAAACATTTGAAAATAGATAAGACTATTAATGATGTTAAAATGAAACAAATGAAAAAATTAAAACAATGGGAAGATTTGCACCCAAATTATTTGACAAATGAAAAACTATTGGATGAATGGCAGCTAATGGTACGTGAAATAATTGGTCACGGGGATAATGAAAAGGATAAAGAAAAAAACATGATGAACATAAAAAAACAACTCGCGTCAACAACACCATTCAAATATAGCCTAAAAAATGAATAAAAATACATTTACCATATATAAAATATTTCTTATTTTATATAAGATGACCGATAACTCCGCAAATATAGTACTTGAATTAAATGATAGTTATGTAATTGATATTTCTAAAAATAACCCCAAAATCATCTTACCTCTCATAAAAGAAAATAATATAAAAAATCAAAAGATTGAAAGTGAGGATGAAGGTGATGATGAAGGTGATGAAGTTAAAGGTGAAGTTAAAGGTGAAGTTAAAGGTGAGGTTAAAGGTGAGATTAAAGGTGACGATAAAGTTGAAGGAAATTATAAACAGTTGAAAAGAAGAAAAAGTATATACAATTTTTTTTCACAAAAAACAAAAAGAAAAAAGAAAAAGAAAAAGAATTTAAGTATTAAAAACAAAGATATTAATCACGAAAAAATAACAACAAAAGAAAATGTATGTTGTGATGAAATTACGGAAATTTTACCAGACTTTGATTATTTAAAACCACTTACAAACAACGGAAACCAATTCAATTATGTAACATATCTAGATGTTGAAAAAAGCATAAAAGCTATGTATTATGATGTAAGTGAATATTATTCTTATGCAATGGACATCCTCGCTACATATGTAAGAGGTCAAAAATTAATATATATGGAATCTAAATTTTATTGCGAAACAAGGCTTAATTATCTAATGTTCCCCGCAATATTTCTATCATCTTTAACATCCGTTTTAGCAAGTGTTTTAGATAAAAACGTTATGGGTACATCTATATTATCCGGCATTTCAGCTTTAATAGCATTTCTATTAGCAGTTGTTAGTTATCTCAAACTTGATGCACAATCAGAAGCTCATAAAACATCAGCACACCAATATGATAAACTTCAATCCATGTGCGAATTTTCATCCGGTTATTTCTTATTATCTGCAAACAATAAAAATGACCCAAAATATATAGAAAAAATTGAAAATGACGTTGAAGAAAAAATGGACTATATTAATGATAAAATTAAAGAAATAAAAGAAACAAACCAATTTGTTATCCCAAGAACAATTAGATATAGATACCTCACTATTTATAATCTAAATGTATTCTCTATTATAAAAAAAATAGAAAACAAAAGAAAAGAATATGTAATTCGATTAAAAAATATAACAAATCGTATAAACCATTTATTATGTGAAATTAACTATAAGAAAAAAGACAATAAATGTAAACAGACAAAGAAAAATAAATTAAAACTGGCATATGAAATAAAAAACGAGGCCGTTAGAATGATTTTATTGTTAAAATCAGCATTTTCTATAATAGACCAGATATTCGAAAATGAAATAAAAATAGCCGAAAAAGAAAAAAGGAAATTATTCAGTCCTTGCTGTTATGGTGCCATAGACGACCCTCTGGAAAATAACTTATTTTTAACCGAAATTTTGGATCCTTTCAAAAATTATTCAGGGTGGGAAGGTTTGGAGAAAAAATTAAAAAAAGAAGAGGATTTATTATTACACAATATAATAAATCAATACAAAGAAGAAATATATACAAAGGAAGGAAGAAAGGGACTATTAAAATCAAGTAAAAAATTTATAACAAAACTTGAATTATATTTAAAAAAATAAATTATATTTGTAAATAGTATAATGAACAATCCTTTAGACGCTATAGTTGGTCCTTTAGATAAACAGTATTGTTATTACTTTTATTTCCTTTCCGTTTTATTTTTCTTTGGTGCAATCATAAGTTCCATAAAATTAATAAGCGCTATATTATCATCTAATAAAATAATGAGTAATTCCAATTTACAATATTTCTTCGTTATGGCACATTCTTTGATTTATTACTTGGTTAATAGAATATTATACAATATGTGTATGAAATCTTTATAAACATAAAAAAAGGGATAAATCCCCATTTTTATGTTTTTTTTTTGATTTTTTTGATTTTTTTGATTTTTTTGATTTTTTTGATTTTTTTGATTTTTTTTGATTTTTAATATACAGTAATTGTTCCATCAGAATCTTTCATTGCTAGAAGGTCATCGTTTTCTGTATCCCAAATACCACCTTCCGAGTCAATTTTCAGCTTTTTTCCTGGCCATCTCGCGTCTTCAAAATCTTCATATTCTTCATCTTCCTCTTCATCACTTGAATCCAAATCATCGTCTAATTCAATATCTTCAACTTCTAACTCTTTAGCTTCTTGTTTCTTTTTCAACTCTTCAGCTTCTTGTTGCTTTTTCAACTCTTCAGCATCTTTCTTTTTCTTCATTTCAGCTTCTTTCTTTTTCTTCATTTCAGCTCTTTTCTTTTTTTTATCAGCTTTTTTATCAGCTTTTTTATCAGTTTTTTTTAATTTCAACGCGGCAGCTTTAGCAACAGCGATATCCGTTTCTAACTCATTCGCCTCTTCAACTTTTTCGACTTTAGTTTCTTCAACTTTTTCGACTTCTTCGACTTCTTCGACTTCTTCGACTTCTTCGACTTCTTCGACTTCTTCGACTTCTTCGACTTCTTCGACTTTAGTCTCTTCTTGTAATTTTTCGAGGACTTTACTCATATCAGGACCTTTAGATTTTGGAATGTCGGAAATCATACCGTAATGAGTGTCGAAAACAGCATTGGCTTCTTCACTCCAATTTCCTGGTTTGATTTTTCTAAATGTACCATCAATGCGACTTTTTTGAATTCTCAAAAATGAACCACTAATACCTTTGATTTGTCTTCCGTCATCATTTGGGTCAGTAAGTCTCTTCGCGGTCATCCAATTAGCCTTTTCTTTAGCTTTTTCCATAGCTTTTTCCTCTCTTAATTTCTTCTTTTCCACGGATTCAGCAGCTTGCTTTGCCTGCTTTTTAGCAAGCTTTTCAGCTTTCAATTGAGCTCTTTCTTCCTTTTCATCATCAGTAAGAGCTTTCTTGGTAGAAGTTCTCTTCTTTGGAGTTACTTTGCCATATTCTTCGACGAATTGGATAGCAAGAGACTTCAAATGTTTACCAGAATCGACAACGGTCAAATCATTTGCTGTATTTTCAACAGCAAATTCAATGAACATTTCAATATCGTTGGTGAAACGAGCTGATTGGCGAGTAGTAAGACCAGTGTAAGACATGATTTTAAGTGTTTTTTTAAGTTTTTAATAGTGTTTGTATTGTTTGAATGATACACTATACATCCACCATTTCAAAAATCAATTTAATTTTTAACCTTCATAATTCACGTATACCTGGTACATTGAACGACAAACCCCCGGAATATCGGACGGGTTAGTTAGGGAACAGTACCTTGAATATACTATACTCGAATATTGGTCCACATAACCAATATGCCTGGGAATATATCCAAATTAACAGTCGATGCCTGGGAATATATCTAATTAACAGAGATGCCTGGGAATATATCTAATTTTATAAAAATTGGATATGGCCGTCGACGATGGGGAAATATTTCACTCATTTTCGACCAAATATACTGGTAAATTTAAATTGATAGTATGAACCGATATATCCGTTATATTAAATATTACAATGACTACAAGGCACCTGAAACTAGAACAAGACTGGGTTCTGGGGAAAAATGGCAAGAAACTGCGTTATTTGTTCAATAAAGACGATAAAACCATTATCCTCAAAGTTCCTAGTAATTGGACCGAAAACGCTTATGATGATGTGACTGATAAATATGAGGGTTTTACCGTTAAAGAAGACATTGTTAAAAAACGCGGTAGGCCAAAAAATGTACAAAGAAAGGAGGAAAGCAAGACAAAAATCAAATCTGCAGCAACGATTGATACATCAGACGAAGAGTATGATTTTGATATAGGGGATAGGGTGAAAAAAAGCGATAGTGAGCTCGGTGTGGGAACAATCATTGAAATTACCAATAGAACAAAGGCTAAAATTAAATTTCCAGATAATTATGTTGAAATAATCGATTTTTGCAACATCAAAAAGGCACGAGGAAGAAAGGCAAAGCAAAAGCTATTTGTTGATAAAGAAGAAGATAAAGAAGAAGATAAAGAAGAGGATTTATTGGAAATATTGAAACATGATGGAAAAATGTATTTAATTAATAATATCAATGAAGTTATGACAATGAGTGGTGATTACGTCGGTGTATATGAAGATGGAGAAATAACAGAATAAATTGATATCAATTAATACCCATATTTTTTTTATATCAAAAAATACGCAAATTTTTATTAGAGATTTATGCACTTCGGTTGGGAAAACATTCAATGTAATTATTGATGAAAAAGACACTTTTGAAGAATTTAAAACAATGGTGGAAAAAAAATTAGGGTTACCTGCGAAGAATCAAAGATATACATTTAATGCAAAACATGTTGAAGATGGTATTAATTTTAGAGAATTTTTAGGAGAAGAAATATTTAAAGAAGGATGGTGCAATATGAATCTTTATTACAAGTATTCTTTTTAGTCTTGGACCTAGTCATAATTTTGACTTTAGTATTTTCTGGATGAATTTTTCGCGGTCTTCTTTTGAAAAATAATTTATTCTCATTAACCCTAGCTTGAATAGGGTCATTGAGATTTAATTTAAAATTTTTTTTATTGGTTTTAAACATTTTTTCAACTTTTTTAATATTAAAAAGTTGAAAAATCAATTTTAATTTATCATATTAATATATATATGGCTGAATTTTTAGAATTACAAAAAGGCTGTCAAAATGAAACCATTGGGCAATCGTCGGGTTCTTTCCTTTCTCATATAACAATACTAGGACGAATCAACAACACGAAACAACCAATACTTTTTAAGGATGGTGCGAAAACATTTGCACAGTCGGTATTGGAAAATTTTAAAACATCATTTGACAATATTAAGGTCGAGTTGGAAAATATTAAGGTGACGTCGGTGACTTGGGAAACCCGAACAAAAAGTCTTAATTTACCTCAAGTTTTATATGACCAGACAGTCGACGCAGGAAACAAAAGAGTGAATTTAACAAATGTAATTACCGAAATGTTTAACGAAGAGGGAGTCTCTCTATGGGCTAAATGCAAGAAGTTTTTGGAAGCATCGGCACCCGATTTAAATACAGGAATTATTATAATTAAAGCATTGGTTGATGCAGGAGAAAAAGGTGTTGGTGAGTTTAGTAGTAAAATAACACCTGGACTTCAAAATATAGCTAGAAAAAATATAGAAAAAATGTCAGCGAAAAAACAGTGTGAATCATTTTATCGCGATGTTTTTGGATTATCGATTATTACAAAGAAAAATGGAGAATTATTTTGGAAATACGATGGAACACTACCTTTAATTTTACAAAAACTACCCGGCAACACAATAATCGAGACCCTTTTGACAAACCTTCACGATACCAACGTTAAATGTTACGCATGTCATACTAATTTATATAGTTTGACACATTTAAAAAAGCTAAAAAAAGATAAAAAAACAATGGGGTATTTTAATGCAGAACATAGAGCTTATTGGAATGCAATGGATTGTGAGCATAAATTAGCTTTTTTAATTTCACAACTATTTTATACTTTACAACTTAATACGACACCGTCTTATCGAAACAATACTTTTGAATTCCGGGAAGATGCTGCCGCTCCTCTTACCCACGAGATGCTTCATAAACTAGAAAGTATTTTAGAATACGCTGGGTGTTGTAAAAAATGTAATATACGAAAATCATCTATAAATTGTAATAAACCATCCCAATGGGAGAAGGTTAAAAAAATGATCAACAATGCAAATCCTTCTTTTGCAAGTGGTGAAAAATTAGACGCGATGACCTTCGCCCTAAAAGGTGTGTATGACAGAGAATTCAACATGTTAAATAACGAAATCGAACAAAATTACCCTCAATTACATCTACTTATGAGTTCAGATAAGGGCAATCAAGTTGTGGTGGCCCAGGACACGGCCTCCCAAAAACAAACTTTAAATAACATTTATAAAATAATATCAAAATCTTATTT
>Ga0115007_10001975_pt1 | contig 12923 bp, 9 predicted proteins | sample ArcOceMetagenome_2_FD_87166 | JGI IMG/M metagenome (GOLD analysis project Ga0115007, IMG submission 87166) | Marine eukaryotic phytoplankton communities from Arctic Ocean - Arctic Ocean ARC135M Metagenome | ecosystem: Environmental > Aquatic > Marine > Oceanic | place: Arctic Ocean | collected... | reverse complement strand
GCGTCCACCTCCACCCTTGCCCAAGGGTCCCTTAGGTAACACCATGGCGCCCACGGCTCGTGGTCGTCCCAGGCACCGGCGTCGGAGTCGCCGTGTCTCTCCTTTACTTTTTTTGGCGTTTCGGTTTCGGTTTCGTGCTTCGTTGCAGCCTTCTCGTCGTCCGAGGCGTTCAAGGCGCCGTCGCCGGAATCCAACTCGTTTTCGGACTTTTTCTTCAATCGCTTCACGGAAGGAAAGTGCGTCGCGCCTTGCGCTAGTGCGAGAAACGCGTTTCCGGGCTTTTCCGGTGTGGAGGTTCCGCCGTCGGAAGCGGAAGCGTCTTCGTCCGAGCACGAGAGTTCCGCGTTCGTCTCGCCACTCGCGACGGATCGCCATCTCGTGCCCACCAGAAACGTCAACCTCGCGCACGCTTTCGCGCGGTTCACTAAATCAGCCGCCGCTTGGCCGCCCAGTGCCAGGAGTTGCGCCTTTAGCACCTCAGCCAGGCCAATCAGCGTCCGCGCTTGTGCCGTATCAGCGGAGACGCCACACAGGGAGTCGGTTTCGTACCGCACGGACAACCCGGAGTTGAGGGTGTTGTTGTTTTGACCAGCGGCGTCGCAAAGGCTTTGGTCGCCACCATCGCCCGTCCTTCCAACGAACGCGCCTCTTTTCGGACCGAGCACGGGCGCGAACACCACCCAATCCGGAGGTACCCCGACCGCGGTGCACGCCACTGCGACCGCGGCTTTCGCAAACGACGCGTCGTCCACGTCCGCGAAGGTTCTTTTGGGGGATTTTGGGTTTTGTGTCGCGCGCGCGCCGTTTGCCAAAAAAAACGCCTACTTGAAATAAAATAAATGTCAGTCGTGTATATCGCGATGTATGGACAAACAGTCAGAGGTAAGACGTCCCTTCTGGTACAAGTATGGGCAATCAGGGAGGCGAAATGTGGTGAGTGGGAAAGGCCCTTACCTTTTCAACAGCAAAACTCGACGGCTCCACCACCAGGAACGGCGACCCGTGTTTCGTACCCACACCGAACCAGCGTTGCAGACCGCTGTACCGTTCGTTTGACGTGCTTGCCGCCCCTAAATCGTCACTCGCAGCAACAGGGGCGTGTGCTCTTTGTCCGATCGTTTTCGTGTAACTCGCGTTTCTTGATTCACCAGTTGGGGTACCCTTCGTGTCGACGCGGTCTCCGAGTTTACGATTTTTGGAGTTTTCGTTTCCCTTCTCGTTTCCGAAAACGTTCGGCGGAGAGTTCGGCGGGTAATAAAGCGTCACCGCTAACAACGCGTCACCCCGACTGCCAGTGGGCAAAAAGTCACATGGAATTGTCGCGCGTAGCCCCCGTAACCCGGGGTTAACACCGCCGACCGAGGGGTCGGTGTTGAGAAAAGACCCTTTGGCCAGCTCGGGTAGCGACGAGCGCAACCACGCGCGCAAAACCGTCTCGAAAGACTTTGCGGTTTTCTCCAACGGGGACTTGACCGAAAAGTCCCGGTAGCTTTTTGGCGCCGGCGACGATGTTTCTTCTCGGGAAACGTCTGCTTTGGTTTCGTGTGTATCGTGGGTCGTGGTTGTCGTGTCGCCCGCGAGTTCGTCGTCGGTGCCTTCGTCGTGCCCATCGACAGCTGGCGGAGACTTCACGTCCACCGCCGTCGCGCGTTTCGGTACCGAACGCGGAAGCCCCGCCTCGCCATTTGCATCAGATTCACTCACGATGAAAATCGTCTCACCAACCGCACCGTTACTTTCAATTTCTCCGGGACCCGAACTCGGGTCTTCATCACTCGAGCATTCATCGAGCCACCCGTCGAACTCCTCGCCGGGCTCCCTTCCGACCGAGTCGCGCATGCGAACCCCACGAGGGCCGGCCGCGACGCGTGCCAGAAACTGCGTGATGGTTTTTCGGCGAGAAAAACTTTGTCTTCATTTTCGCGCGCCTCGTCATCTCCAATGGACCAACTCATCAGTCTTCGCCTCGCACAGACCCCTGGACCCGCCGCCGCCATGGCGCAGTCCAGCACCCTCGCCGCGATCCTCGAAAAGGTGTCGTCCAACGACAAAGGTGCGTATCTGGGTTCGGGTCGGCGGTTCCTGTAGGGTTTTCGTGGCCAGTGGACACCGTGCCCAGATCTGGTTGATGCAGATCGCGTTGTAGGCCAATTTGTTTTGCCGGATTGGACCTGAAGCGAACCGCGGTGCTTTGGGTGCCTCGCCAACGCAGTCGTCCGAGAGGCGACCACGTGTCTCTGTCGTGACACGACCACGACTTGCATACACGACCGCTTGCGTGTGCCTCCCTCACCGCTGACCCGTCTTGTTCCTCCCCAACTACACCCACAATCCCAGATTTCCGCTACATGGCCACCAGCGACCTTCTGCACGAGCTGACTAAAGATTCCTTCAGGGCCGCACCGGACGTGGAGAAAAAGGTCATCCAAGTCGTGTTGAAACAGCTCGATGACCAGTCAGGTGACGTAAGCACTTTGGCGGTGCGGTGTTTACCACCGCTAATTTCCGGGTGCTCGTTACCAAACGTGAAATCCGTCATAGACGGGTTACTGGAACGGCTGTGTTGCGTGGACGGCAAGGACGCCGAGATCAGGTACGGCCGACTCTCTCTGACTGTTTGCCCATAGACGGGGCTTTCCCAAATCCGCCACACCGGCCGTTTACGAACCCTCTTCCAGTGCACTACCCGAACAAACGCACTGTTACGATCCGACTCTACCTGACTGTTTGCTCATACTCGCCGACGGAAGCGACTGACCCTTTTCGTGTAACAATCGCGCTAGAGCCAAGCGCGACGCCGGGGTGATCGGGTTGAAGACGGTCATCGAAAACGTGACCTGCGCTTCTCACCAAAAAAACGAACTCACGGCGCAAATAGTCACAACGCTGGTGCCGCGACTCTTAACGAAACTCACCGACGCCATCGCGTCGGGTGAAGTGGAAAAAGACACCGGCGTGGGCGGGGACTTAGCGGGGGACGCGCTCGGTGCGTGTTTTTCGCGTTTCCCAAATCCAAAGACTGGCTACCCTGGCGCCCTCTGTGACTGTTCACGGAGTGCACTACTGGTAACTTTACTGGCGTACTCGCGGCTGTTACCAATACAGCACAAGGGCACTGCTACCTGCGTTTTATGGAGTACAGTCGGAAAGCCCGGTGCCACTACAGAACTACCCAATCCCGGATACAAGTCACGAAGTACACCCGTACATTGCCCAACACGAGACTGACCTTTTTCTTTCCCAAAAACAGACGTGCTTACCCTCACCGCGGCGCGGCACGGCGCGTACATGACGGGCGGCGCGGTTTCCGCGGGTTCCGAGGGCTCTATAAAAAACAACGACGCGACCAACGGAGGCACTTCCACTTCCACCACAACTCCGTCATCCGCCTGCGCAATCAAAGGCGTGTCTCCCGAAACCGCGCTCGCCCTGGAACGCGCTTTGCTTGAGTACCTGGCGCGGTCGGGCCGGCAAGGCACGCGGAAGAGGGCGGCGGCTTGTTTGGCAAGTCTCGGCGCTTCTTCAAGCGACGGGTTTTTATCGCGGTGCGCGCTCGCGGCGAGGAGCGCGATCGACCGCGCGCTGGACGGCGATACCAACTTGACCGCATCTCAACGGGACGAACTCGTGGGGCCGTACGCGTCGCTTCTCGGGTAAGTGTTTTTACCTTTCCCAAATCCCGGCCGACGGACGTGTTCCCATACTCGTCTTGCGAAGGGACGGTCGTTACCTCCGCGGATTGGGGAGCCCGTAGCTACGTAAGGCCACGCGGCCTTACGAGACGTTAACCACTTTGTTTTACCCATCGCAGCGCGGTGGCGCACGCCAGCGGGTCGCGGTTCGGCGCTTTCGCGAGTAAAAGCTTCCCTAGAATTTTCGCCCTCACCGAGCGCGCGCACGAGGAGGGTAGCGAGACGTTACGCGAGACGTGCTTGCGAACAATCGAGCGGTTCGTTTTGTCGTGTCCGGGAAGTATCACGGAGCAACTGCCGATCGTCGTGGCGACGTCACTGGCGCTGATGACGCACGACCCGCTGTACGGCGACGACGGCGGCGGCGAGAATTCGGACGACGACGGAAACGACGACAACTCCGCGATGGACGACGACGAAGAAAAAAACGGAAGCGAGTACGGAAGGTACGTGTGGTATTTCCCAAATCCAACGGCCATTGTGGAGGCCCAATTACAGGTGACTGTTTACTCAGGCCACATCACGAAAGACTGACGTTTTCTTTTCTTTACCGTAAGCGAGTACGACGCGAGCGAGTACTCGGACGACGGGGACGACGACCAGAGCTGGAAGGTTCGCAGAGGCGCGGCGCGGGTGTTAGGTACGTATTTCCCAACCCAAATCCCGCCTCCACGTTTGCCCATACAAGACTGACACTTTCTTTTATTTATAGCCGCCGTGGCAACGAAAGCGCCTCTTTCGTTGGAGCCGCAATTCGTGGCAATCGTCAAGAAGTTACTAAAGCGAGGGTTCCAGGAACGCGACGAACAGTGCAGGCTCGAGGTTTTTGGTGCCCTCGAGACGATCCTTCGCGCTTCGTCTGCGAAGAGACACGCCCCTGCTGCCCTGCAATCGCTCGTGTCGTCCGTTTCACGCGACATAGGCCTCGCCGCCGCCAAGTGGAGCACGGACTCTGTCTCAAAGAAAGACAAAGAGTTTGGCGTGAAGAGGTACGTGTTGGGCCTTTCCCAAATCCTGACACGCTGTTTTATCTCTCGGTTGGTGACTGTTCAGACCGATTACGGTGACTGTTCAGACCGATTAACCTGACTGTTGTCCATACATCGTCCAATACATCGCGATACACAAGACGTTAACCACTTTTCGTGTAACAATCGCAGTTCCTTGAAAATCCGAACCGCCGCGTTCCACGTGCTGACCGAGCTCGCCGTGGGGGTTCCAAACGCGTTGAGTGGCGACAACGTGTTCGGCACCGTCTGTGCCTCGCTCGCGTCAACGTTGATCGCGACGGACGGCAACACTAACGTCGGGGCCGGGGCAAACACCCAGGACGCCGCCGGAACCTCGGAGGTTCGCGTCGCCGCGCTTTTCTTCGCGCGGGTCGCCGCCGAAACCGCGAACCCGACGGAAACGTCTCCCCACCTGTCAGTAATTGCCTCGCCCCTGGTCCACGCCATGTCCGACCGGTACTACAAAACCGCGGCGGAGGCGGTGCGGGCGATCGAGGCGCTGGTGCCTGCGTTTGTCAGCGCGTGCGAACAGGACGCCGACAACACGTATGCGCAAATAGTCACGGCGCTCGCCGCGACGCTGACTCTCTTACTCTCGGAACTGGACCGAGACGTCGAGGTGAAAACCGCGAGTCTGGCGTGCGCGGGCGCGGTGTGCGCTTCGCTTGGGAAGTTTTCGCAAGAAAAGGAAATCCAAAGCCTGATGGAGGGTTTGTGCGACAAGCTCGGCAACGAAACGAGTCGCGTGCAAGCCGCGAAGGCGCTGGCCAGCGTGTTTGCGTCCGCCGGCGCGAACGAAAGCGCGGTGGCGCTCGTCGCGCCAAAGTCCGCGGAGACGCTAGTGACGTTTCTGCGCAAAGCCGACCGAGCGCTGCGGCACTGCAGCCTAGACGCGCTGCTGGCGCTGGTCAGGTTGGGGTCACCTGCCAGTGGCGATTCGGGCGCCTTGCTAGACGACGCCTTGGTCGCGCAAATCGTGGAGAACTCCGCGGCGTGCGTGGTGGACGCCGAGCCGGCGGCGGCGGCGGCGGCGCTGAGCGCGGCGAGCGCGGCTTTGCGAAGAAGCGAATTCTCGCCGCTCGCCGCGGAGGCGGCGCGGGTACACACGCTCACCGCGGCGCTCGCGCTGTGCGCCAGTGCCCGGTCGCGCAGAGGGGGCGGTTCTCAACAGTCCCTGCGCCACGCGTTGCGTTCGTTTTTCGGTGACCTGGTCGAGGCACAGCTCGACGGGGCGTCGCACGCCGAAGTAAGGGAGGCGCTGTTTTCGAAAGCGGAAGCCTCGGGCACGGCGAATTCTCGCGACGTCGGCGTCGCCGTGGGCGAGTGCGTCGCGTCCGCGTGTCTCGCCGCTAACGCCGGTGCCATTGCCAGCACAAGCAAAACCCTAGTGGACGACTTCCTGGCGGACAGAACCTCCAACCCGACGCGACAAAAGCTCGCGATGTACTGCCTCGGCGAGCTCGGGAAGGTGGGCGACTATGCCGACGATACCGTCGTGTCGCCGGATGAATTCAGCGACACGTTTGAAAAAGCCGTGCGCGCCGCGTTCGACGCCCACCACGCTTCCCTGTCGGGGGACGGTTTAACCTCCGCGGCGGCGTACGCTCTGGGTGGGTTTTGCGCCGGGGCTTTGTACCGCGAACGGTTCCTAGCGGTAACCCTTAGCGGGTTGGACGGCGACGGCGCGGATGAGGCGAGCGCGGATTCGCAACGCAGTCGGTACGCGTTTCTCCTGGCGACGCGGGTGTTGATCGAGTCGGCGGGCGAGGTTGATTCTTTTTTTCCAGACGACGACGGTACCGAGCGCAAAAAGTCCTGCCCCCCCCTTACCGACAGCGACGCGCAAGCCATAATCGCGGGCTTGCGCCTTCGCGCGGAAACCGAAACCGAAGAGGGCGCGCGTGTTGTTTTGGCGGAGTGCCTAGGCCGGCTCGCCGCGACGCGCCCGGACGCGCTTCTTCCCGAACTCGAAGCGGACGTGCGTTCCGGAAGCGAAAATTCGCGGATGGATTCGAAACAAAAAGTAGTCGCGGTGCTCGCGGCGAAGCACGCGGTGTTGGCGGTGTTGAGTTCTGGAAACGCTGGGTTGATAACGCAGGTCACGGACCGGCTTCCGTTTTTCGTGGGTAAAGAAACGTTACAACCAGCGTCCCCCGCGGAGGTTCGAATCGCGGCGATGCGGGTTTTAAGCGCGGCGGCGCACGGGTTGCCGTCCATCGTGGTTGACAAAAAAAACTGGATCGAAACGGTTTCCCCGTTGCTTTTCGCGCAAACGATAATCGACCCGAGCCTAATCACGGTGGTCGACTTAGGACCATTCAAGCACACCGTGGACGGCGGCCTGGAAACCCGGAAAGCCGCGTTCGAGTGCGTCGGCACGGTGGTCAACGCGTTTGGTAGTACCGGTACGGGTGGCGCCGGCGGGCATCTCCCCGGCGACGGTACCAACGCGGAAGTTTCCAACTTTTCCGACTTTTTAGGCGCCGCGCCTGCTTCCTTCCCGGACGGCGTCGCCTCCGCGATCGCCACCGGCGCGGGCGACCACTACGACGTCAAGATGCTGACGCACGCGTTGCTTTGTAAAGTTTTAAAGTCGAAGCTTGGTGCTGAAGCGGTTGGCAAAAAGCTGAAAGAAATTGCTGCCGCCATGACCAAAACGCTCACGCAAAAGATGAAGAGCGACGCGGTGAAACAGGTACGGCCGGACGGGGCTTTCCCAAATCAGGCGGCCACTGTTTTACCTCTAACGCGCCTGTGACTGTTCAGACCGATTACGGTGACTGTTCCGACCGATTACCCCTCCCTGTTGTCCATACATCGTCCAATACACGTCCGGTACATCGCGATACACAAGACGTTGACCACTTTTCTTTTGCACTCACAGGAAATCGACCGGAATTCGGACTTGGTGCGGTCGTGTTTGAAAGCCGTGGTGGGTTTGACGATTCGTTTGCCCCGACACGTCACGGAAACCGAAGACTTCGACGAGTTCATCACGAAGGTGGTCCGGTCGGAGAAGGTGGTAAAGCAGTTTGAAGAAGCCGTTGCGGCGGCGGGGGGGGTGGGGGAGTAGGTACGTGTTGGTTGGGTTGAGTACCTGTTGGTTGTCTGAGTAGTGTGAGTAGGGTAGCGGCGCCGGAGACGTTTCAGTGGCCGTTCGATTCGGGTCGGGGCGTGATGAGTTATTTCGCAGGGGCTTTGTTTTTGCTCAAAAAATATGTAAGAAGCGTGTTTTCGCGCGTCTCTTGAGTAACTCGTCAGGAACCGAGCCCAATCGAATGGACGTCTGAACGTCGACCGATGCCCTCAAAAAAATGTCAAAAAGTTTCTGCATTCCAAACTTTCTTTTTCCCGAAGAACCACTTTTTTCTGGAAGCCACGACGCACCACAGCGCGCACACGACACCCTCCGCGTTTGTGTTTCAACGCAATGTCCGGTAAGAAGGCTCGCTCGCGAAAGCAAAAGACCGAGCGCCGCGATGCGAACGCGGCCAACACGGCTAACGCGGGCGAGGCCATCCCCCGCCTTCCCAACCACCTCGTCGTCGCGCACATTCTACGATCTGACAATTTCGACGACCCCGCCGATCTCGCACGGCTCCCAGCGGTGAGCCGTGCGATGCGCGACGCGGTGGCGGCGACGGGGCTTGCGTTTGAGGAGCTTGATGAAACGCGTGCCGTAGAGCTCGGATGTTTAAGCGCGTTGAAGCGCCTGCAACGGGGAGGGCGCCTGTCGCGTCGAGAACGCCTTTGTGATGCAGCGGCGAGTAGCGGACAGCTCGAAGAGTTGAAGGCGTTGCGCGCGGACGGCTGCCCGTGGCACGAGTCGACGTGTTGGGCGGCGGCATACAGCGGACACCTAGAGGTGCTGCAGTGGGCGCGCGCGAACGGCTGCCCGTGGGACAAGTATACGTGCGCATTCGCGGCGAAGGGCGGGCACCTCGAGGTGCTGCGGTGGGCGCGCGCGAACGGTTGCCCGTGGGACGAGGTCACGTGCGCGGGGGCGGCGCGGGGCAGGCATCTCGAGGTGCTGCAGTGGTTGCGCGCGAACGGCTGCCAGTGGGACACACACACGTGCTGGTATGCGGCACTGGAAGGGCACCTCGAGGTGTTGCGGTGGGCGCGCGCGAACGGCTGCCCGTGGGACACAAACACGTGTCGTGGAGCGGCGGAGGGCGGGCATATCGAGGTACTGCAGTGGGCGCGCGCGAACGGCTGCCCGTGGGACGAGAAAGGGCTGTTGTTCATGGCCGCTGAAAAGGGCCACGAAGCGGTGGTGCGGGCGCTGATCGAGGCGGGCGCGGACGTCAACAAGGCAAGTAATGACGGCGTGACGCCGCTGGTCATCGCCGCTGGACAGGGCCACGAGGCGGTGGTGCGGGCGCTAATCGAGGCGGACGCGGACGTCAACAAGGCGGATGATAACGGCGTGACGCCGCTGGTCATCGCCGCTGGACAGGGCCACGAGGCGGTGCTACAGGCGCTGATCAAGGCGGGCGCGGACGTCAACAAGGTGGATGATAACGGATTGACGCCGCTGGTCACTGCCGCTGGATCGGGCCAGGAGGCGGTGCTACAGGTGCTGATCAAGGCGGACGCAGACGTCTGCAATGCGATGGATGACGGCGCGACGGCGCTGTTCATCGCCGCCCAAAACGGCCACGAGGCTATAGCACGGACGCTGATCAAGGCGGGTGCGGACGTCAACATGGCAAAGGACGACGGCGCGACGCCGCTGTATATCGCCTCTGGACAGGGTCACGAGGCGGTAGTGCGGGTGCTGATCGAGTTGGGTGCGGACGTCAACTAGGCGGGAATTAACGGCGCGACGCCGCTAGACATCGCCGCCCAAAACGGCCACGACGCGATTGTTCAGCTTCTCTTCTCAGGTATGCCGGTGCGGTTTGACGACGGAAACGCTGGCGTGTATTGTTTCCAAGCCGGGCGGAAGCGAACTGCGCACGCGATGCGTACGCGCAGAGAGGAAAGAGAAGACGAGCGCGCGAAGGAGAAACAAAAATGTGATTCTTTTTCACTCACTGTTTGCTCATACAAAACTCGACCGGCTCGTTTCCTGGTCTATTAAACGTCTTAATTTGGCGAATAATTCGCGAATGTAACAACCCTGTGACACTTTTTTTCCTTTTTTTTTCTTGGCCCGTCCGCGCTTCCTTTCCCACTCCGCTCCGCGCTGTCAAGGCGTGATACGGACGTCTAGGATGTCCGGGAGGGGTACGACGCGATCGGTGGCGGGAACGGTCAAAACACTGACCGTCGTCGTCGTCGCGCTTACCTGTTTAGCGGTGGGCATCGATGCGGCGTCGGTTGCGGAAAAATCCACCCTCGGGAACTCGCGCCTCGTGGATCTGCGCTACGAACTCAACGTGAAGCTCCCTACCGGGTTTCTTCCGTGCGAACTCACTCCTGGTACGCCTGGTGTGGTGCACGCGGTTGAGCGCGCGGTTTTCGAGGCGGTCAACAGCGACGTCGCACCGCTTCCCGCCCGATCCGACGTGTTTCTGTCCTGCGTCTGCGAGGGGTCGTTTTGCGACGAGAAGTGCGAAGCCTGGTTCCCGCGGCCCATCAAGGCACAGCTCGGGGCGGCCCGGACGGGTTCTCAGGCCGGGAGGGCTCAAAAGGCCGATGCCGATGCCGATCGTTCCGAGGATTTCGCGGCGTACGAGAACCCCTCTGGTGACTCAACCGCCTCCCTCGGCCAGCCCCGGTTCTACACCCTGTGGGAGAAATGCAGCATGAATAATACGTTTTACGAAAGCAACGATTCCGTCTGTTCCGGGCTGACGGCCAACGACGGTGTGTACGAACTGGAGCACAAGTGCCGCCGACCCGGATTCCAACAGATGTACGCGCCGCAGTGCCCGCACCCGAGCGGGGGCTCGGTCACGGAACCCGAACCTGCGCTTACCGACCCGGTGTCCGATTTGAACGATTGCCAAGCAAAGTGCGCACGCACCAACCACTGCTGCAATTCAGACCCCAAACAAGGCTCGAACCAGCACCTTTCGTGTCTCCAGGCGTGCATGGTGGTTAAGAGCGGCGTGAGCGGGGACGAGTGCCTGATCCGTTGCCCAACACGAAAGTGCGCCTACGAAATCAACGGCGTTACTTACCCCGCGTGCCAGACATGCGATGACGTGCCCGCGCACAAAGCGCGGTTCGGGGAGAAGTTCGTGGGGGTTAGCTACGAGTGCACCGCGGTGTACGGCGCTGACGAGGAATCGTGCGAAGCGGGGTGCGCCGCTGGTGTGGGTGGTACCGCGGAGGCCTCAATTCCTTCCGTTGTCGAGATGAGCGGTGACAGTGCCAGTGATACCTTGGATGGAAGCGACAGCGATGTGGATGATTCCGAGAACGGTCACAGCGACGCCGATACCTCGGATGGAAGCGACAGCGACACTGCCGGTTCCGACGCCGACGCCGACATCGACACCGACAATACCTCCGACCCAGCAACCGACCTGGCCATCGAGCAGTGGTACAACGGCCACGCCGTCGTGGGGTGCATGCCCGTGGTGCCCACGGGCCAGCCAAAGTACGTGGTGCTTTGGGAGAAGTGCCACACGAACTGGATGTTCCACAAGCGCAACGCTGAGCGGTGCGAGGCGCTTTCTGAGTCTGACGGGTGCGTGGAGCTTGAGAAGCACTGCGCGCGTTTAAAATTCGCGGAGGAGTTCCACGACCAGTGTCAGGACTTGTACCTCAACAAGCACTTGACGGAAAACGTGGAGACGATTGTCGACCAGAGGGTGAGGAGTATTGTCGAGGGAAAACTCACAGAGGCGGGTTTGCTTGACGATTCCGAATCACACGACGACGGGACAAACCACCGCTCCGCGCAGCACATCGCGACCGCGCTTCAGCTTGCGATTCTTGAGAAGAAGCTGAACGAGGTGATTGCGAACATGACTTCGGGCGGCGGACACAGCTCTGGTACCACGGCCGCCTGCGACGAGACCTGCGTCGGCGCGATCGTGGACAAGGCGTTTGCGGAACACGTACGCGAGTTTCTTCCGGCTGAAGAAACGGCTGAAGAAACGGCCGCCGACGCCGAAACAAAAACCCACACCGCAGAATTCGCTCGCGACGCGCTTCTCCGTGACATCGGAGGCGACGAAACCACACACGCGAAGGCGAAACTGTTGGCCGACGCCGCGATCGCGGGCGTGAACGTGACGAAACTGGCCATGACCCTGACGGCGACGACCGAACATGCGGCGTGCGTTTCGGCGTTTTCCAAGATGAAAATCGACCCTAGCCTCGGCGCGTGCGACGCCGCGGTCAGCACCCGCACACGGCGGCGACTGGCTTCCGCGGATACGGCGTATGACGTGACCGTGCTCGTGAGCCCCACGACGGTGGACGCGGCGGCGCTCGCGACGGCGCTCGGCAACCTCGCAGTGGCGGGCGTCGCGTCCACGTCCACTACAACCGACCCGGCGCAAGAGCTGCGTTTAATTCCCGGAATTAGCACCGCGGGCGTTTCGGGTTTCGCAGCGGATGCGGTGGTTGCGGCGCAGGCGACGGGAAAGGCGGCGATGGAACAAGAATCAACCACCGAAACGCCGGCGGGCGAAACGCCGGCGGCGCCATCACCGCGGGCTTCGTACGTCGCTCTCGGCCCGGCGACGTCGCCGATGGTATCGTTCGTCCCTCCCGCTGAGACGACCGAATCCGCGTTCACTGACGACTCTTCCGTCGCAGAAGAAGCGCTTTTGGCGACAATCTCGGACCCGCACGCCAAGAACGAGGCCAAGATACTCGCGGACAGCGTGATCGCGGGGGAAGAAACACCGAAGGTCACCATGGTTGTGCAAAGCGACTCTGAAGAAAACGCGTGCCCCGCCGCCGCCGCGCTGCTCGGCAACCCCGAAGGCGTCGTCTGCGACGTCGCCCCGGGCGGGTTAGGCTCGCTTCCGGGAACGTACGTGGTCGAGATCCTCGTGAACCCCACGGTTGTGCACCCGGCGCAGATGTCTGGCTTTGCGCAAGCGGCGCGCGCGAAACGCGTTTCTTTCCAAGTCACCAAAATCGAACCGAAAACAAAGCTCGAGGCGCTTACACACGTGGACCGAGACGCCGTGTTGGTTTTCGAGGAAAAAATAAGCAAGGCTGTGCCCATGCTATGGCCCGCGACCATGCCAATCACCGCTACTGACGAGGCTACTGAAGTAGCTAACACTGAAGTAGCTAACACTGAAGT
>Ga0115007_10001974_pt1 | contig 12931 bp, 10 predicted proteins | sample ArcOceMetagenome_2_FD_87166 | JGI IMG/M metagenome (GOLD analysis project Ga0115007, IMG submission 87166) | Marine eukaryotic phytoplankton communities from Arctic Ocean - Arctic Ocean ARC135M Metagenome | ecosystem: Environmental > Aquatic > Marine > Oceanic | place: Arctic Ocean | collected... | reverse complement strand
TAATCCCTTCTGGTACGAGTATGGGCAATCAGTCGGCGGAGTGTGGAAATGGGAAAGGCCCTTACCTGGCGACAAAAACGTACGACACGCGAAGAGTAAACGGCCAGCCACGGTTGATTTTCGTATCCACCAAACCCGGGTCCGCCACCGCGCATGTGACGTGTTCGTGTTCTTCTTCGGTTTCTTTCCGTGACTCCGAACGGGACGAGTTGTGACTCAAGGATTCATCGCCAATTGAAACCGATTCGTACCGCGTAGAGAACACGTACGCAAACGAGGTCACCGCGAGTTTGGAAAACGCGTATACCTCCGCGGGCGTGAGTCGCGCTGCTTTGTTTTTGTCACTGATGTCTTTGTTACCTTTGTCGCGAAGGTCTTTTCCACCTTTTCCACAGTCGGTCAGCAACGATTCCCATACGCGCATCACCTGAGAAACCGTCACCCCTCGGTGCGTGAAGGACCCGACGAACACTAAGCGAAGGGGAGGAGCGTATTTTTTATTATTTTTGTTTTTTTGGCCTCGCCGGCGTTCCACCAGCAACTCCGTCAACAGAAAAGGCGCCGCCGCGTTGACGCCAATGACGTCTGCGAATTTTTCACAAGAAACCCCGAACACCCCCGCGCAGTGCACCACGCACCGTACCTCGAGATCTCCCAGCCCGGCCACGAGCTTAACGACCTCCTTTCCTTTCCGTAAATCGGCGCCTCGCGGGATGAGCTCGCTTCTTTTGCTTTTTGCCTTTTTTGTCTTTTCCCGAATCAGATCGCACGTCTGTTCCGCCTCTTCAACAGTCCCGCACACCACCACCACGGAGAGTCCCATCTCCGTGAGCCTCGCCGCGGTCGCGTACCCGATGCCGCTGCCCGCGCCCGTGACGATCACGACGGGTGGTGGTGTGTCTTTGTCACTTTGCCAGCTCTTCGGAAGCGAGTCGCGTTTGGAAAAAAAAGCTTCCGCGTCACCGGGATGGGAAAAGCGCCACCACGTCGCGCGGCACGTGCTGTCTAGTAACAGTAAGAACCAGTGCACCAGGGTTACCAGGTTCGCGGGCGCCCACATCGAGGACACCATTACTTTACCCCAAGTGGCGACCCCGACGGCGCGCGGCGTCGAGATGAAGATTGCGTTCTAAAAGTTGCAGATTCAACACGTTACGTTTTTGCTTTTCAAAGCGATACACAATTTTGGCCGTAAGTTAACTTAAGCGGGGTACATAGACTACGTATTACCGCGCTAATCCCTCGCCTTCCCTTCCTTCCCGGTATCATCCAGCCCCGCCATAATAGCCCCCACCACTAACCCCGCCCCCCCCACGTACCCATACGTGCCTAAGCTCTCGCCCAATAAGACCGCGCCGAGCACTGCGGCGAAAAGGGGTTCACCCGCGAGCAAAACCTGCGACTCGCTGGCTTCCACTGACTCCTGTCCCTTCGCCTGGCAAATATCCGCGAAGTACCCCGGCACGATCGCGGTGAAGATCAGAACGCACCACGCCAGGGGGTTCTGCCACCCCGCCCAAGGCGCGGCCGCGGTGACCGGGTTCTGCAGGTACACACACAAATCACAAGCCGCCCAGCCCAGGTAAAGCACGGACAGGATAACCGTCTTCCACGCTTGCGTTAGGTTTCCCGGTAACCCTTGCTTCGCGAAGTTGCCTATTCTGAAGATGTACAGTGAGTACGCAGCCGCGCCGATCAGCGCGATGAAGTCGCCGATGTTCAACCCAACAGAGCTCGCCGCGCCCGCGATGTCGCCGCCGCCGTCGAAACCCAGCAGCACCACGCCGGCGATCGCGAGCGCGCACCCCGCCCACGTGATCCGGCCGACTTTGTCGCCGCTCACGCTGACTAACACCGGGGTAAACGCGATGCTGGCTTGCGTTAAAAAACTAACCCTCGTCGCGTCCGTGAACAGCAACGCAACGTTACAAGCGCCTTGCGCGACGAGGTTCCACAACGCCAGCTCCGCGGCGGCGGCCCAGAATTTCTTCGCAGACGTCGCCGACGTGGTTTTTTCAAGCGCCGCGCCCGGATTGGCGGCTTGAGTTTGCGTTTGTAGTTTGCTTTCCTTCAGAATCATGGGAATGAAGCAGAACGCGGCGAACACCCCTCGCACCGCGCCGATCACCCCGGGCGTGGGCGGGCCGGGCATCCCGTAAACGTACTTGAACGCCACGCTCAGCGTGCCGTACGCCGCGGCGACGAAGATGAGTAGCCCTGATTGTGAACGCCGAGTTGGTCAGTCGGTCGTGATGTGTACGAACTTGTGCTCCGCAAACAGTGCGTTTGTGATGTATTTGGCACAGAGCCGCGAGTACGCCAGTAAGAGTTACCAGTAGTGCACTTCCTTTGGATGAGTGGACGTCAAGGTGCGGGGCTGTGATCGGGGAGGCGGAACGCGGCGCTTGGGAAAGGCCGCACCTCTTCCGTACCACACCGACCTTTGTTGTGATGGCTCGGTGTTGGCATCCACCCGGGACGTGGAGTCTACGTTGTTTTCCTTGGGAAGCCCGCCGTCCATCGCGCTGGTGGTGACACTCAAAACGCGACCGCGGTGCGTGTTTCTCTGTTGGCCTCGCAGACGCGCGAACATCGGTCCGTGCGACGCCCCGGAAACAGCGCAGCCCGCGGTGGGGAGCCGGCACACCGCGGCTCGCGCGACGACGGCTCTTTGAGTTTTGATTTGATTGGACCCAGCGCAGGTACCCACGACGGAGGGGGTGTGGGAGCTCCGCGATCCACCAGCACCAACCACCCCAGGCCCCACGCCCACCGCGAAGCGCGTGGCGAACATTCAAAAGGCACCTTTTTTGGTAATCCGATGGGACGATGGAGTGCAGTGCGAACGATCGCGCGCGCGGCACGCGAAGAAGCTCGCGAGTTTCGCGAACGCGGGTTGCGGGTTTCGGGAACGGTGTTACCGAGCGCCTTCGCGTGGCACGGACGAAACAAAAACGAGCGTGTGACGGACGCGCGCGTGACCTCGTGTGGCGCATCTGCACAGCGAACGCGTGAACGTCCCTCTCGCGATAGGTTATCTATCCAACGCACTTTTTGATGCGCTTTTTGCCGAGCCGCGCTTGCCACGTCAGCCGCCGCTTGGAAAAGAAACGGCCAAATCCAATGCGCGACCCCTGCGACGATATTTTGTTGCGCCACGATTCTTGCGCATCAAACCGTGATCAAATCCTGCGAGCACTACGCGTTTCAGTTCCACGGCATCGCGATTTACGACTTCGAGGGCGAGTACCACGTGCGACACCGCAGGGAGTTCCCGAACGGGTGGAGCGACACAGAAAAAGAACACTACTCGAAGGTACGTGTTGTGTTTCCCATAACCCGAGACTGTTTGCCCATACTGACACTTTATTTTATTTATCTCAGGAGTTTGAGAAGCTAGTGCGGAAGTTCGGGAAGGACAGGATCAGGATGCAGTTCGGCAGGGAAAAGTTTTCCTGGGACGACCTGCTCGTGGACGCGATCAACGAGTGCGTGGAGGGCTTGGTGGGGAAACGGTTTGACATGGAACCGACGATTGAAACCAAGGAGTGAGACGTGACCGGTTTGAAAAATGGACGCAAGAAGGAAGGAAGACGTGAACAACAATCTCGAAAAATAATGTGAATATGCATACAACAGGTGAATAAAAGGCACCTGGCTATAAATACCCTCACGAGTACCTCAGCTGCGACAGCGACGCGGACCGCGCGGTTTCCGCGGCGGCGGCGCGCAGCACTTTGGGCGATAGCATTTTGAACGGTGAGTCGGTGTTTGGATCCGAGTTACCGTAGTTTCCTGAGTTATTAGACCCAGAGTATCCATCAGAACCGGCGTACTCGTCCCACGCGTCGGTGGACAAACAAACGTCGGCGTTTTCTTCGCCGGCGTACCCCGCCTCCGAGTCCTCGGGAGTTAATAACTCATCAAAACAATCATCCTCCGCGTACCGTCGCGCCGCCACCGCCGCGCTGGCTCTAATTTCCTTATACCCCTCCGCGAGCCAAGCCTTGGTGCGCGTGTCCGAGTTGGCGCTTCGTAACGGCGACGGCGTGTCCGCCGCGGTGGGCGGCGAGACGCCGAAGGAGGACGAAACGTGCGAATGCGAGCGGTCGTCGTCGCTTTCCTCCTTGGATACCTCGTTCCGCGCGCCCGCGCGTTGCGGTGAGAGTTCGGAAAACTCCGAAACTTGGGTGGAAAGCACAGGGCTGGTTCTTTCCGAGGTAGTTTCCGAGCTCGTTCCTCGTTTCATGAATTGACCCACAAACTTGTCCTCGTCGTTCGCGAGCGAGTCGTCGAACACGTCCAGGTCTTGTTCGTCGTTTGCAAAATCAAAATCACACGCACCGTACGCCTCCGCTTCGCTCGTCGCGCGCGCGATGAATGAAGCTAGGGATTCGGTGTAAACCGCGCCTCCGTTGGATTTTGTGGTTTGTGTTTTTGCGAACGCCTCATTCACGGCATCGTTCGCGTAAAGCGTGGCGAGCGGCGAGCGAAGCGGGGTTTTCGTTTTCGTCTTCGCGCCCGCCTTTTTGTGTTTGGCGCGTTGTTTCAGAAGCGCCCGCGCGGTATCGTTTCTTTTCGAAGCCTCGGTTTTCGTGCCCAGTTTCTTCCCCGACATGGCGCACATCAAAACCACCGCCTCGCCAAACTCCGCCCACGCCGGGTCCCGGTTTTCCTTGTCGTTCATGGCGTCGAGCTTGGTGAACCCAGATTCGCCTCCTCGCTCCACGCGTAGTTGCTGTCGTCGCTTTAGAAATCGCGCGATGGTCCTTCCCGTGCTCGGTCGGCCAACGCTCCCGAGCGCGGGAGACGCTGACGGAGAGGACTCGGAACTTCGCGGTGCGCACGCGTCGGCCAGCGATGGGGTTTCAACAAGCACTCGGGAGGAGTCGCGGCTGTGTTCGCCGTGATGAGCTCCATCCAGATCCAGTCCAAGCACTTGCTTATCCAGTCCATCCACTTGCTTCACCGGCAGTCCATCAGCTTGCGTCACCGGGCTCGGCCTGCATTCCGCGGGCAAAGAGGGAAGCCTGGACACCGGCGACCGTGACTGTTTACCCATACGCGCCAACCGCGATCCGCCCAGCGACGACCCCGGGCCGAGCGGCGACGAGCGCTCCTGCTCCGTCGGTGAGTCATTAACTCCAGGAGTATGAACATGGTCCACGGAAACGTGCGTAAGCGCCTTGGTTGCGGCGGCGCGTATTTTTGACATCGGCGACGCGGGGGGTGTTTGTTGTTTGGGGTCGCCGGTCGTTGAACTCGTTGAATCGACGAGCGGTGTGGTAAGCAATGCGGAATGGGAAGCTTGTCGGTGCTTCTCTTTGGGCGTCGTCCCCGGTGTGTACACGGCTCGCGTCCTGAAATCCGAGGGCGGCGTGTGTAAGGCGCGCCTTGTCATTTCCATTGACGCGTACGACCCTAGCGTGGGGGTCACGGGCGCGCCAAACGGAGACGCGGCAGCGGACGGCGGACGCCGGGCCGAAGATGGGGAACGGCCGTTGGCCGTGAAAATCGGCGCGTACACGCTCTTCGCCGATCGCACCCGCGCGTCGTGCGTCTTGCGACTCACCGAGGCTTCCCATAAACGCAACGCGGTGTTTTCATCGCGCGGCGCTTTCGTGACGGGCTCGGGTGACCCAGGGAACGCCGCGGTTTCGGACATCGCGACCGCGGCCAAGCAGCACGCGTCGTCGCAGAGTGATGAGAAAACAACACCAACGCTTTTTCCGAGAGGTTTCGGGGCCAAACGGCTCGCGGGCGCGTTCGCAGCGCTCGAGGTTTTGTCGAGAAACTCCGTTCGCAGGGAAGAATAGGGGCTTCGCCCCTTTGTGTTGTCCGTGTTCGTGTCCCGACGCCATACGAAACAAACGCGGCTGAATCCGCAGATTCATCTCCTGCTTCGTGATTGGTGGAGATTGCGGTAGTTTTTGGCGTGGCATCAGACGGAAGAAAGTTCGCGTGCGACGCACTCGACCCCACGCGTTGTGTGTTCTTCCCGCGACCATGGCCGCTATGCTCGTCTCGAATGTCACGATGCCCCGCGTCGTCACGCGCGCGCCGCTCCCTAAGCGCACGCGCGTTGTGGCCGCGAAGGCTTCCACGCAATCCACCACCCCGAAACCCGCCGAAATCGAAATCTCGTCGCCGACTCTGGCGAAGGCGAAATCGCTCGCCAAATCCGTGCTCACCGGCGTGGTCGCCACCGGCGTCGCCACCGCGTTTCTTCCCGACCCCGCCTTCGCGGTGTCCCTGCGGGACCCCGTGTTCGGCGACATCCAGGTATGGCAGTTCATCGTGTTAACTGCGGGGTACTGGTGGGGCATCGAGTACTACCTGGAGAACAAATACGACGAACCCGAGGGTGGTGGGAAGAAAAACCCGGCCAAGGCAATGCCGAAAGTATCGCAGGAGAAGAAAAACGCGTTCACCGAGGCGAACGCAAAGGCGAGCGAGAGTTCCGAGAGCTCGGAGTGAAAGCAGGGAAGACCCGGGAGTATCTAAGCTCCGCTGTATGAAGTATTAGGTTTTTAGAAACAAAGTTCGGTAGAGACGCGTTCGCGCGTATGAAGTATTAGCAAACACAAAGTTCCATTGCAGAGACGCGCTCGTGTTCTATCACATCTCACTCCCATCTCACTCCGAACCTCCAAACCCTCTCACTTCCTCGCGAACGGATTCGCCGCCCTGCTCTTTTTCCCAGGCCCCACGTTGGCTTCGTACCCGGCTTTGCTTTTCAGCGGGTTTGACGGTGCCGGATCGACAAGGTCGTTTTCGTTTTTTTGAGCCACAGGGCCGACCGAAGCGCGCCGCGCGAAAGGGTTGGCGTCGTCGTCGGCGAAAACGGACCCGCGCGCTGAGTCACCGGCCGGACCCTGACCCGGCGTCTCAAGCGCGCTCGGGGCGTCGTAGTACGACGACGGCTCCATCTGAGATTGGTATTTCGTATGCGCATGCATCTTCGCCGAGTGTTCCGCCGCCGCCGCCGCCGCCATGGCGTCCTCGATGAGGGACGTCACCCGCTGCGCCAGCGCAGGCTGCTGCAGCGCGTTCGCCAGCTTCAACGCGCCGTGCATTGACGCGGTTAGGTGCAGCCCCTTGGCGATATCCGCCGCTCTCGCCGGCCTTTCAGCTTTGCAGGACGCGTGGAACAACCGCAAAGACGCTTTGTCGCACGCGGCCTGGACTTGGCGCACGGCGTCGCGCGCCGGGCCGTCGCTGGCGTCCCTCTCCGCCCAACATGACGCCAGGGCAACCGCCACGCGCGCCTTCCCGGCGACGTCCTCTAAATCGCCCGAACTGCCTTCGGGAAGGGCCACGGGGGTGGACAAAGGCATGGGCGTTAGCACCGGCTTGGGGTGCACGTTCGGGCCGGCGCCGCTGCGGCACACGACGCAGTACAAACCCGCGCCTGTGATTGGGCCAAAGAAAAGTGTCAGTCTCGTATGAGCAAACAGGGAGGCGGGATTGGGAGATACGACACGTACCGGACCGCACGTCGTCCGCGACGGAAACCGCGACGACCCAGTGGTGCTCGCTGTCTTGCGTTTTGGTATCGGCGCTTCTAAACACGGGGGCGAACGCGCCTCCGAAGTCGGGGGTTCGGACGGACACCGCGCCGTCGGAGGAACCAAACGCCACCGCGGAACACGCGTCCTCCACGAAACCCAGCCAGGTCAACGTGGCGCCGGGCGCGACGGGAAGCGCGCCTTGCGCGAGAACCGCCCCGTTCGCGGAAACGTCGTACTGCACGAAGTGAATCTGATTGTAACAGAAAGTGTCAGTGTTGCGGGGGGCCTCACGAGCGAGGCGGCGTGTGGTGGGTGGTACAGGCCGCGCACCTTCTGCTCAAGCTTGAGCGCGTCCTTCTTGGCGCCTGCGGCGACGTAAACGGGCGGCGTGGCGTGGTGTGCCACCAAAAGCGAGTCGCCCTTGCCCACGCACGTCACAGGCGTTCCAGCGAGTTGCACGATGTGTTTCTGCGCCCCCGCTTGCGTGAACGTCCTGAGAGTGTAAAAAGAAATGTCAGTCTTTGTAGGGCAATCAGGGAGGCGGAATGTGGTGATGGGATGTACTTACCTCAACAACCGCTCGCTCGTCACCACGGCGACCCAGTCCTTCCCGCACGCCACGGCGACCGCCCTTTCGCCTTTCGGCAGGGTCACCCGCCACTCCGGTAAGTGCGCCCAGGACTCAAACGGACGGTAAAACAGCGTCGCGCAAGCACCGTCCTTCCCCCCGGGGCTCGCCAGCGCGCACCCGCGTTCGCCTAAACTCGCGAGGTCGTACCCGTGGTAGTCCGTTATCGTGGGCACGCGGCCTTGCCGTGAGGTGTCGTGGAACGCCATCTCGATGGAGTTGAAATCGCTCCCGGGCTCGCCGGTGGTCACAACCGTGCCCATCATGTTGTAGCACAGGAAACGACGCGCGGCAGTGGCGGTGGAACTCTTTTGCGACTTATCCACCGCGACAGCGCCGACTTGGAAGGGGGGCTGAGACTGCGGTGCCGTCGCCGTCGCCGCAACCGCGGTCGCCGCCTTCGCCTTCTCCGCGGCTTTCCTCGTTTCTTGGCGTCGGCGTTCCATCTCTAAATAGTAACTCTCCTCGTCCATGTCCGCGAGGTCGTCGTCGGATCGCGGTTCTTCGTCGTCGTCGTCGTTCGCGGCGTCGTTCGCGTCGCCGGCGACGCCGCGGTCGCCTGTCCAGAACTCGAGCTCCTCCGCGGCAACCGCCGCGAAGGGCGAGGTCATTTTCGCCGGCACCACGTCACGCCACACCGCCCACTGGCCGTTGACGTCCACTAAGGCCACGGCATTGGCATCACCCTTCCACTCCGCGCCGCACACCACGGCGTCGTGGCTGAACTTGGCGATGATCTTGCGCGCCGCGACGTCCCACACCGCGACCAAGCAATCCACACCGGAAGTTAACAAGTACTTCCCGTTAGGAGACCACTCCACGAAGGAAACGGCGTCGGCGTGGCCCGTGGAGGCTTTTGCCACGGGTGTCTCGGTGTCGTCATCATCAAGGTTGACCTCACCATCAATCGGTGCCATGAGCCGGTGTTTCTCCAGTTCCATCCACTCGTCGCGCTTGAAAAAGGTGACGTCGTTTTCGCGGCCAGGCGCCGCAAGCACTAAACCGTCGCCGCGCCACTTCGCGCCGTTCGCGGCGGGCGAGTCGTTATTCCTGATTGTGAACGAAAAAGTGTCAGTCTCGTATGGGCAATCAGGGAGGCGGAATGTGGTGAGTGGGAAATACTTACGTCACCGGCGCCACGGTAGCCGACATGACACTGTCCCCAGGCTCGATGGAGGACTTGTGTGTGTCATCTTCTGCGTTCTCGTCGTCGTCGTCGTCGTCACCGCCGTCCTTTTTGGTGATTGTTTTCAGCGCCCACACGGTGAGCACCCCGGCGTCGTCGCACGCGCTTAGGAACTCGCCTTTCGGGTCGAAGGAAACGGACTTGATGCACTTCCCCCTGTGAGGGAGCTCCATCGCAATCGAGTTGTCGCTCATGTCAACCACCTTCACCATCGAGTCCTCCCCGCCCGCGGCGAGGAACGTACCGTCCGTGCTCCATGCGAGCGCGCGGACGGGAAGGGAGAACCGGGTGACGTTCTTTTCAAACTCGCCCGCAATCTTCGTCCCGTCAAACGAAAACAGCTTCACGCTGCAGTCGTCGCTCCCGGTGACGAACTTGTCGCCACCGTTCGGGGCGACGCAAAGCACGTTCACCGCGTCGCCGTGCGTCTCCGTGAAGCTGTGCTCGACTTCGCCGGAGGTGGGGTTCCGGACGTACACCGCGTTGTCCGCGCCGCAGGTCACCAGCTTCGCGTCGTCGCCCACGCCCAAGTACCCCACATCGCACGCGCCCGCGACGTGCCCGAAGTTCCACTCCGGGGACGCCATGTGAAGTGCGTCGGTGTGGCTTCCGGTGTCGTGCGGGCGCCGCGACGAGATGTGGTGAGTGACCTTCGAAAGCGAGGGCAGACGGCGGGGTGCGACGTCTTCTGGGACCGAGTGAGGGCGACGAAGCAACAACGATCTGACAGTTTTCGAAAAATATTTCAAACTTTTCATTTCAAGCCAACATCGCCCAACAACGCTCCAAAACCAAGCGCGCGCTCCAGGAGGCGGGGCGGGAACACACTTTGTAAGGATGGCGTCGGTTTCCGCGGTCGCGCCCGCGGCGGTTGTGTCCTCGCGACGCGTCGGGCACGCCTCCGCGTCGAAGCCGCGCGGCGTCCCTACGGTCGCGCGCCGCGGCGTCGACTCGGGGCGATTTCACAAGGTACTACACCCCTCACGCAATCACCGTCACGGGCGCCCCACCTCCCCAAAACTCTCCTCGCGCTTCCAAGCATCGCGCGGTTAGACGCACGCGCGTCGACCGTGAGGCGCATGTGTTTCCCACCGCGCGTTCACCGCGCGCCAACCCGGACGGTCCGCGTTTCGATCCCGGAGTAGCACCCGCCGGTGACATTGAATCTACCCGTTCGGTTTCAAACCTTCGTCCCGAGGGGAGGCCGGCTTTTTTTATCCACGAATCATCATTCGCGACGCGAGACTCACTCACCGTATTTCCCCACCCATCGCAGAGCTTCTTGCGCGTCTCACGACGCGGCGGGCACGCCGTGTGCACGGCCGCGTCACCCGGAAACGACGCCAAGCTCGCGGCGCTTCTGGACGCGATTCGCGACGCCAAGGCTGTTTCCGCGTCGAGAAAAGGATCAGACGACGCAATCGACGCCCGGGCGTTGGCGCGGCGCTTGTCCCAAGCCGAGTCCGAAAACGCCCAGTTACGCGAAACCGTCGCGCAGCTCAAGGCTTTCAACGACGACAAAGAGGCTGAGCTTTTGGAAGACGCCGCGACGCTCGCGGTGGCGCTCGCGAAGGCGCAGGATCTTGAGACCGAAGCCCAGGCGCTGCGAAACCTGAACATCCGGCTCGCGGTGGCGGCGGAGGAAGTCGCGAGCATGGTGGTTGGTAGTGATGAGTCGTCGTCATCACGCACGGAGGGCATTTCAGAGACGTTACGCAAAGAAGCGGAAACCGCGCGTGAGTCCTTGAAAACGGCTGAAGCGAACGCCAAAGCCGACCGCGACGCGCTTCTTTCGAAAGTCCGGGCGCTTGAAACGGCGTTGGCGGTGACGGAGGGTGAGATTGGGGATGGCGTTTCTGTGACTGGAAACGACTCTGTTAACCCCCTGGAACAAGCGCGGGTGCGGATCAAAGGGCTGACCCTTCTCGCTGAACAGCGCGGGGATGCTTTGATGCGAGCGGAGGCGGCGGCGGCCGCGGAAGTCGCCTCCTTGAAAAAGCAACTCTCCCACGAAACCGGTTCCATTCAAAAGATCAGGGAACTCGAATCTTTAGTCGCGGAGATGTTGACACAAGCCGAAGCTGACGCGCGCGCTGATGTGTTGACGGAAAAGATACGCGGTCTTGAGACGCAAATGGCGGAGATGCTGACGCAAACCGAAGCTGACGCGCGCTCTGACGTGTTGACTCGAACTATCCGCTCGCTAGAGACGCAAATGGCGGAGCTGATTGACCCGGAGGAGATGGACGCATTGCTGGCGCACGTCCGAGCGGTGGAGGCGCGCGCGGCGGACATGGTGGACGCCGACGCGCTTCTCGCCGCGGAGACGAGGGCCCGGGAACTGGAACAGGAAACAGACGCGCTTCGAGGGAAAGTTCGGGCGCTTGAGTCGGAAATGACCCAAATGACGTACCCAGAAGACATGCCCGAGGGGGCCAACTCTTTGACCAAGAAAGTTCGCGCGCTTGAGTTAGAAATGACCCAAATGACTTACCCAGAAGACATGCCCGAGGGGGGCAACTCTGTGACCAAGAAAGTTCGCGCGCTTGAATCGGAGATGGCCACCATGTCACACGAAGACGACGACGAAGCGAGCGTCGCGGGGGATGACTCTGTGCGTAAGGTTGACACTGAACCTGCTTCTACTGCTTCAAAACCGGCGGAAACTTCGGTACCCCAAAACGGACGCAAACAAGCGTTCGTGCGAGACCCGAACGCGACCTTCACCAAGCGGTCGTTGACGTTTGCGGCGAAGGAAACCGTCGCTGTCGCGCCGAAAGCGTTCCAGCGCGCGGCGCCGGATGCGTTCAAGCTCCGGCGCCTCGTGTTCGCGCCGTCGTCCAGAGCGAAGTCGGTTGGTCCGACAAGCCCTAGAAGCAGCACTTACTCCAAAGTCAAGGGAGACCCGGTGGTGTACACGTTCGACGACGCCGTGGAGACGCCTAAAAAGGCGGTGACTAAAAAGTCGACTGCGAACAACAAGGAGGTGCCTTCTAAAAAGAAATTCACCAGAGCCTCGCCCGACCAGTTCATCCTGCGGAAGTTGTCCTTCCCCTCAGTGCGCGCCACCGCGGTGCCCACGCGCCTGGCGAGGCCGGCGTTCAAAAGGGACCGAAACGCAACCTTCACCAAGCGAAGACTTGTGTTCACCGACCCCGCCACGAAAACGGAAATTGAACTCGACAACGTCCCGGTGGAAATCAACGCGGCTGCGGCGTTTGAAAGAAACGGAACCTTCACGCTTCGGCGGTTTCAGTTCAGCAAAGCGAAAGCGGCGGCGGAGTTTGGGTCTGTTAACTCAGGAAAAGGTGCGGGAACGGGTGCGGAAAGCAAGCAAGGGTTCAAAAGGACACCGCCTAGTGCGTTCACCTTGAGAAGGTTCAAGTTCCACCCGTGAGTTGGGTGAGTGCGGAGGGAGCGTAGAATGTGTTATCGAGTAAATGAAGATGAAGCCGAAAATTAACCCGGCAGTTCTCTCCTCCCGGAACACTTCTCTCTCGTCTAAATTGTGTTTGTTTCCTCGTCAGACGCTTCGTCGCGCGATGGACGTCGCGTTCAAGCGCGTGGGTCCTGGGGATGAGCCCCCCCCCCCCCCGAAGGAGCTGG
>Ga0115007_10001970_pt1 | contig 12961 bp, 8 predicted proteins | sample ArcOceMetagenome_2_FD_87166 | JGI IMG/M metagenome (GOLD analysis project Ga0115007, IMG submission 87166) | Marine eukaryotic phytoplankton communities from Arctic Ocean - Arctic Ocean ARC135M Metagenome | ecosystem: Environmental > Aquatic > Marine > Oceanic | place: Arctic Ocean | collected... | reverse complement strand
TTTTAGTCAAAACTATTTTAACACGTTGTATTCATTGTACTCGATGTGTTCGTTTTTTTCAAGATATTGCTGGACAAGAAGATTTAGGTATTACTTTAAGAGGCCAAGAATCTGAAATTGGAACTTATATCGGAAAAAACCTAAATTCAGAGCTTTCTGGAAATATTATTGATCTTTGCCCTGTTGGGGCTTTAACCTCCAAACCCTATGCTTTTGCTGCCCGTCCTTGGGAAATAAAATCCGTAGAGACTATCGATATTCAGGACGGTGTAGGCTCAAACATAAAATTAAATTTTAAAGAAACGGAAATTTTAAGAATTGTTCCCGTTCTAAACGACACTTTAAATGAAGAATGGATATCTGATAAAACTAGATTTTCATTTGACGGATTAAAAAATCAACGTATAGGCTCTCCTTTTTTGTTGAATTGTGATATCACAAAAATTAATTGGAGAACAGCCTTAAAAACCTTTTATTCTCAATTGCAAAAAGTTTTAAACAATAATCCTGAAAATGTTTTATTCATTTGTGGAAATACTTTAGATTTAGAAACTTTTGAAAAGTTGAAACAAGTTGCTCAAATTTTAGGTATTACTTTAGTTACTGAAGAATATCTAAATTTAGAAAATGATTTATTGTTATCCACTAAAATGAACACTACTTTTTCTAACATTTTAGAGTCTGATTTGTGTTTGACGGTTGGAACTAATACTCGTTTTGAAGCCTCTTTGTTAAATGTCCGTATTAAAAAAAGGATTAGAATGGGAAGTTTTGTCAAGGCCTCCATTGGTTTAAGAGATGATTTAACCTATTCAAATGATTCAATTGGAAATTCCATTAAAACGTTAATTGAAATTTCAGAAGGCAAACATTTTTTTTGTCAACAGTTAGTCAAAGCAAAAAGACCTTTTATTGTTCTTGGCTCTGCTGTTAAAAAAAGGTTGGATTCTAATGCCTTGTCAGCTTTGATTGAAAAATTATCCACATATTCCAAAGTTGTTGATGAAGACTGGCTAGGAGTAAACTTTTTGTCCTCTCAAGCAAACACTGTTGGCTCTAATCTAGTTGGAATCTCCCAAAAGAATAAAATAAAAACAACTGACAAAACTTGGAAATTCATTTATTGTGTCGGTTTAAATTCAATTGAAAAAAAGTCTTTCTTTTCTGCTGATTCTTTAAAAAACTCATTTGTTGTTCTTCAAACCTCTTTTGCTTTTTCCTCTTTATTGAAAATAAAAAAAGGCTTGCTTTTACCTGCCACCACTTTTGCTGAAAAAATTGGAACTTTTGTAAATGTAGAGGGTAGAATGCAGAAAACTTCTGCAGCATTGGTCAGCCCTGCTTTGGCTCAAGATGATCTAAAGATTGTTAATGCTTTATTTTCAAAATTTTGCAGAGATGAAATTTTGTTTAGTTCAGTGAAAAATAATTTAGATTTCAATTCAAACAAAAATACGTTTGTAAAAAATATGTTGATTCCTTTTTGTAAAGAAACTCCACAAAAAATTATGAAAACTCCATTAACAGTTTTGTTATCAAATTTTTTTCTTTCCAATCAGTTTACAAAAAATTCTTTGATCATGTCAAAATGTTCCTCTCTGTTTAAAAAAAATTATGTAAATTTTCTTTAAAACAGAAGATAAATCATATAAGGCAATAAAAGGTTCATGTAAGAACTAAATCTTCAAATAGTATTTACTCATTCTTACAGACTTGCTTGTGCTAAATTCTAATGAATTCTCGAAAAACACCCTTTTTATTTTCAATGAAATAAAGATTGACAAAAGAATATTTGAAATTTATCTTGTGAACTTTTTTCTAAAGGAATTTTCTTTCATGAGACTGTTCAAAGACTTTTTTAAGTGAGAAAAAGGGTATAAAAACCTTATATGTAGTATATCGTTTTTGAGGCTGTTTTTTGCCCCCTAAGGGGTAGGCTTATGTCTTTTTTCTTATTTAAAAATCTCTATATATTATAAGGTTAAAATTAGTTTAAAGTTTTTCAAAAAAGGATATGTTATGCCCTTTTTTGTGCTTTTTTAGTTTTTATCAAAATGATTTTTAGAATTTTTCCCTTGATCTTTTTAAGAAACCTTCAACTAGTCTTTGTTTTATGAAGTAGGCTCGTGTGAGGTTGTTTGTTGCTTCAATTGTAGTTTTTCTTACGTTACTTGTTTTTAGGTACGGCTCAAATAGGTGAAGTTCACAAATTTCCAGGATGACGAACAAAAAAAGTTTTTATTTAGCTTTTTAATTTTTTAACCAGAAAAAATTATTGGTTTTTAATACTTATTCCAGACATCAAAAAAAACCATTTTTAATCGTTTTTTTAAGATAAAAATCTAATTTTTTAGAAAGCAAAGACATTAAGAATATGTTTTTCATCTTTTATTTATTTTATTCATCTGTTTAGGGCAATGCTTTTGCTTAAACATTGATTTTTGAAAAAAAGAATATTTGATTTTTTTTCTGTAGATCTATTTTGATTTTCGTGAACATATATTAGTGATAAATTATCTGCCTTCCAAGCAGAAGATATGAGTTTGATTCTCATTGTTCACTATAAAACTATATTTTTGAATTTTAAATTTGAATTTTTAAACAAAATTTTATTGATGTGTGAGAATTTGGTAAAAATTGTCTCTATAAAAAAAGAATGAAGCAAATAAGTTTGTTAAACTTACTTTGTGCTTATCGGTTTATTTTTGTTTACTATGATTTTTTCTCGCTTTAATAAGTTTTTGTTAATATTTTGGCTAGTGTTATTGCTTTCTAGCTTACTTTTAGAAATATTCGTCCTCTACGAGATTTCTGTACTTTTGGTGGTTGTTAAAGGTTTTTGTGATTGGGTTGATTCGTTTTGCACGGACCTCCTATTTTTGGTTTTTCTTTTTGCTGTTTGTTGTTTTTTGCTCGCTCTAGGCTACGGGTTTTTTTATATTCCAGGATATCCTATCAAAACCGTAACCGCTTTTTGGGGTGTAAAGGTAACTACTTCGACGCTTATACGCTTTATAGAAAACGTGTTTCAATAAAGCCGGGTCTAACGAAAGCAAAAATATTTGATTATTTTTTGATTTCGGTGAACATATATTAACGATAAATTATCTGCCTTCCAAGCAGAAGATATGAGTTTGATTCTCATTGTTCACTATAAAACTATATTTTTGAATTTTAAATAGAAAGTTTTAAATTTGATTTTTTAAACAAAATTTTATTTTATTTTGTTGGTGAGTCTAAATAATTAGATAAATATATCTTATTAAAATAGCTTTTACACTAAATTGTAGATTTTTTTATTGTAACACACGTAAAATCTTCTAAAAATACGTTTAGCAGGTTGTTTTTTCTAAATCTGGGCTTGTAGCTCAGTTGGTTAGAGCATATGCTTGATAAGCATAATGTCAGTGGTTCAAATCCACTTAAGCCTATAAAAAGCAATATAGTGAATGCCTTGATACCAAAAAAACATAAGACGTTATTGACGAAAAGTAATTTTTTTTCATAAAAAATGTAAGAAAAAATTACGTTCTTTAGAAGAAAACTTCAATTTATAAAATATGAAAAACAGAGTGAACTGAAACATCTAAGTAACTTTTGAAAAAAAACAATCGTGATTCCGAAATTATTGGTGAAAGAAATCGGAGTAGAATATCATAGCTTTCGTGAATTTTGCCAAAGAGAGTTTAAGCCTCGTAAACGAAAAAGCCTTTGATATTAAGAAGTAAAACAATTTTTTGTTTGAATTTTGGGATACCACTCTCAATTCTAAAAATTTTTGGTAATCTATAGTAAATTGTATCGTAAGAGAAAGGTGAAAAAAGCCTCCTATATGAGGGTGAAAAGATCTGAAACTTATTGTTTATAAACTGTTGACGTTTTTAACTACAACATACCTTTTGCATAATGATCCAGTGACTTTATTTTAAAGGCAAGCTTAATTAATAATATCAAAGAGGCTCAGAGAAATCAAATATCAACAGTGTTTGTTAAGTCTTTAGAATAAAACCCGAAACTACGTGATCTAATCATGACCAAGCTGAAGATATTACAGTAATGTAAGTTGAAGGGCTGAACTCGTATCTGTGGAAAAAGATTGAGATGAGTTGTGATTAGGGGTGAAAGGCTAATCAAACGTAGAGATAGCTGGTTTTTAGTGAAACCTATTTAAGTAGGACGTTTTTTTGTTTGTTGCTGGGGTAGAGCTCTCGTTAAGCTAAGGGGATGAACATCTTACTAAACTTAATGAAACTACGAATACAGTAAATTAATATAAAAGCAGTCAGAGATTGAATGCTAAGGTTCTTTCTCAAAAGGGAAACAGCCCAGATTGTTTGTTAAGGTCTTTAATAAATATTTAAGTGACAAATGCTGTGATTAAACAAAGACAATCATTAGGTAGGCTTGGAATCAGCCATCTTTTTAAGAGAACGTAACAGTTCGTTGATCAAGTTCTTTCGTGCTGAAGATGTAAGAGACTAAAAATATTAACCGAAACAGCAAATCATATGATGATGGTAGCTAAACGTTCTATAGTTTGATGAAGAAATGTTGTAAAATATTTTGGAAAAATTAGAAGTGATTATACTGGTATGAGTAACGAAAAATCCTGTTAAAAACAGGATCACATAAAGCTCAAGGTTATTGAAGCAAGGCTTATCCTCTTCAAAAAAATCAATTGATTTTACAATAAGACGGCTCTTAAGGAAATAGACCAGTGTTTATTCTAATAGATAATTTTTTAATAATATTCTTGAAAAAAGTGACGAAAATTAATGCTTATCTTTACAGTAACGTAAAGGTTTGTGAGATTTTTCAGGAAACAGCTTTTAAGCATTTGCTTTAATCAGTAAAAACCGTTCTAAAACCGACACAGGTGAGTGAGTTGAATATACTAATGTGATGAGGTAACTTTGTTGAAGGAACTCGGCAAAATATTCCCGTAACTTTGGAAGAAGGGAAGACGAGTTTTGGGCAACCAAAATTCGTTGGCATAGAAATGAGGATAGCAACTGTTTAATAAAAACACAAGTCTCTGCTAATTTGTAAAAAGATGTATAGGGGCTGACATCTGCCCAATACTGAACGGTGAAAAATTGTTGTTTTAGCTTTAATTATAAGCCCCAGTGAATGGCAGCCGTAACTCTGACGGTTCAAAGGTAGCAAAATTCCTTGTCGGGTAAGTTCCGACCTGCATGAATGATGTAATGACTTTCCTACTGTCTCCAGCAAAGGCTCAGTGAAATTGAAATACCCGTGCAGATACGGGTTTCTTGCAGCTAGACGGAAAGACCCTATGCAGCTTTACTATAAGCAAGTATTGTAAAAAATTCATCTTTGTGTAGGATAAGTGGGAGCTGTATAAAATTTTTGTGTAAGCAATTTATTTAGGCATTCTTGAAATACCACTCTTTGATTGATTTTTTACTCACTTTTTTAAGAACATTGTTTGCTGGGTAGTTTAATTGGGGTGATTTCCTCTAAAAAAGTAACAGAGGAGTGTAAAGGTAAACTCAGACAATAATCATTGTTGTAGAGCATAATAGTAAATGTTTGCCTGACTGTAAGATTGATAATTCAAGCAGAGACGTGTTGTCGGCTATAGTGATCTGGTGATTCTTTGTGGAAAGATTTTCACTTAACAAATAAAAGCTACGTTAGGGATAACAGGTTAATATTCCCTTAAAGCTCCTATTGATGGGAATGTTTGACACCTCAATGTCGGCTCTTCATATCCTGAAGCTGAAGAAGGTTTCAAGGGTTAGACTGTTCGTCTAGTAAAATGGAACGTGAGCTGGGTTTAGAACGTCGTGAGACAGTTTGGTCCCTATCTACTGCAAGCCTTAGAAAATTAAGAAGATTATACCAGTTTACGAGAGGATCAGGTAAGGTAAATCTCTGGTGTTCCGATTGTTTTTTAAGCATCGTCGGATAGCTAAGTTTATTTAAGATAATCATTGAAAGCATCTAAATGAGAAACTGACTTCAAGATATGTTTTCTAAAGACTGTAAAAGATTATTACGTAAAAAATAGGTTTTGTGTTTAACTTTTGTAAGAAATAAGCATAAAAATACTAAAAGTTTTTTAAAAATATAAGAAAATTCGTTAAGACCAAACCATTTTTTTTTTCAACAAAAATAAAACAAATATGCCAACGATTAATCAGTTATGTAAAAAGATTAGACAACCACGAAAAAAATTAAATCGTTCTTCTGCTTTGCAAAAATCACCACAAAAAAAGGGAGTTTGTGTGAAAGTTTTTACTAGAACTCCCAAAAAACCAAATTCAGCTTTGAGAAAAGTAGCAAGACTTCGTTTATCAACAGCAAAAACAGTGACAGCTTACATACCAGGAGAAGGTCATACTTTGCAGGAATATTCCACTGTGTTGATGAGGGGAGGAAGAGTTAAAGATTTGCCTGGGGTTAAATATCATTTGATACGTGGTAAATATGATTTTTTGGGATTGAAAAATAGAAGACAGTCAAGATCAAAATATGGAACGAAAAAATTGAAACTTTAAATGTCTTTTTACTGTGGAATAAAGCAGTAAGGTTAGCTTATTAGGCTCATGACCTGAATGTCGTAGGTTCAAATCCTTCTTCCACAAAAATGTTTGCAAAAACCAATCAAAATTTAAAAAACAACGATTCTACACTATTTTTCTCTTTTATGTTTAAAAAATTTCTTTCTCTTCTTATGAAAGACGGTAAAAAAATTAAAGCTGAGGTCATCTTGAAAAAAGTTTTTGTTCGTGTTTCTTTGCAAGGGTTTTCTCCTGTCAATGTCTTGATTTTAGCTGTCAATAATATAAAACCTCTTCTTGAAGTTCGTAATGTTCGTTTAAAGGGTAGAGCCCATCAGGTTCCTTTTCCTATACTTTTTCCCAGACAAATCACATCTTCTTTTAAAACGATTTTAAGTTCTTTTAATGGCAAAAGAAAGTTTGAGGATTTTTTAGTTGATGAATTAATAAATTCTTCTTTAGGCAAAAGCCAGAGTGTAAAAACAACAGTTAACTTACACAAGCTTGCTTCTCAGAATCGTTTGTTTGCGCATTTTCGTTGGTTTTAATGAATGAAAAAATGTCTGAGTGGCTGATAGAGCTGGTTTGCTAAATCAGTATGTGTTGAATTAACACATCAAGGGTTCAAATCCCTTTTTTTTCAAAATATCAACGATGCAAAATATGTAAAAAACAAATCAAAATGACTGTATATTTAACGATATGAGTTTGGTTCTTATATATATACTACAATAATAGAAATAGTAATAGTATATATATTTAAGTTTTTACAACTATTTGGTTTTACCTAACCAACATTTTTGACGATTTTTTTGAAAAATTTTAGCTTAATTTTAGTCAGACCAGGTATGAACATTTTCAAGAGAGAAAAAAGTCGTAAGCCTACCCCTTAGAGAGCAAAAAGCACCCTCTAAAACCCTATATGCAGTATAGGGTTTTAGGCCCAAAATTTTCACTTTTTTGCTTTTTTTTCACTTGAAAAATTTTTTGAGCAATTTTTTGTGTCAAAGAACGTAACTTGTTTGCAGATTCTAAAAAGCCCTTCTGCTGGCTTGGTTAAAAGCCTTGGGCTAGGTCACGGCTCAAATTTGATATTGCAAATTGACACATTCCTGGACGAAAAAAACCAAAAATTGTTGAAAAAGTGAACTTGTAAAATGTGTGCAGAATCAAATAATCTTTAATGCTGGCTTGACTTGGAAGATACTATTGCCATGCGATTGTTACTATTAATATACTATTACTATTCTATTATTGTAGTATATATATTTATACTACTACTATTCTATGTATATATCTTTATATATATAATCGTATTTATAGGAAGTTTAGGAGGTTCAATAATAGGGGCAATCAAAGGCTCAATGTCTCAAAGTACATTTTCTGAGGCCCAGAAAACGGCTCAAAAAGCTGCCCAAGAAGCTCAAACTGTGTTCATGAAACAAGTACGCCAACTGAGCTTAGAAAATGATGAGGCTATACGTTACGTGCAGAAAAATCTGAACACAAAAACAGATCTAGATTTGATTTCGAAACAAATGACTGACTCGCGTTTTAAGTTAGGGAAAAATCAGGGGAAAAACGAAGACTTTAATCTTTTTTCTGATGTGGAAAATCAGGACTTGTTTAGTGCAGATCTTGAATCTTGTGAAGAAGTGGTAGATATTGACCTGATTTCCACCATTGTTGAAAAGATAAATGATGCGATTTCATAAAATTAAACTATTCCATCTTTTGTATCTCTTTTTAAAAGACTTAAAAACTTAAGAGTTTTCTTAGGGGGTTTTTTTTTTTCATTTTCTAACAGAAAAATCCACTATCTGCTTTTAACGTAGAAATCAAGAGTTTGGGGGTTTGTCAAAGTGGTGGAATTGGTAGACACACTAGATTTAGGTTCTAGTTTTTAATAAGTGGAGGTTCAAGTCCTTTTTTTGATAAATCCCCCCAACGAAATAGTTCAGTGGTCAGAACGTTGGAATCATAATCCAAATGTCAAGAGTTCAAATCTCTTTTTCGTTATTTTAGAAATTTTGAAGGCTCATTTGGTGGAATTGGTATACACGACAGACTTAAAATCTGTTTCTTTTGAAAGATTGTTGGTTCAACTCCAATAATGGGTATTTTTTTCGTAAAAATAGCTTTGGTAACTTTTTATTTTTTACCTAAATGTTTTTCAACATTTTTCGTTTATGATTGGTTTTTAAATATGTTTTTTTCATTAGATGTTTTGGTAACTGTTTCGACAGTTATTTTTTTGTTTGGTGTGGTTGGTTTAGTATTAAATAAAAGAAATTTACTGATTATTTTAATGGCTATTGAGTTAATGTTGCTGGGATTGAACTTGAATTTTATTTTTTTTTCAGTTTACTTGGACGATATCTTTGGGCAAATTTTTGCTTTATACGTTTTGACTGTTGCAGCAGCAGAATCGGCAATTGGTTTGGCTATATTTACGGTCTATTTTCGTGATAAACAAACATTATTACTTGAAGGTTTTGTTCGGAGTAAAGGATAAAAAATAAATGATACAGGTTCAAACTTTATTGAAAGTTTCTGACAATTCTGGTGGAAAAATTGTTCGTTGTTTGAGAATTTTAAAAAAAGGAGGGTATCCTTCGTATGGGAAAATAGGAGATGTTATTGTTGTTTCTGTTCAGCAAATTCGTTCAAAGAAAAAGATAACCTCCAAAGTTAAAAAAAGTGAAGTTTTATATGGTGTTGTTGTTAAAACACGATCTTTTATCAAACGTTCTGCAGGAATATCCTTTTGTTTTGATCAAAACAGTGTTGTTCTCTTAAACAAACAATTAAAGCCTTTTGCAACAAGAGTCTTGGGTGTAGTTCCTAAAGAACTAAGAAAAAACAATTTTTCAAAGATCATTTCTTTGGCAGCAGGTGTAATTTAAACATGTTATTATCGTCAAAATTTTATCAACAACAAAATAAAACAAATAGGTGTTTTTTTGTGAAAAACATACATCAAACACCTTTTAATATTGAAAAATTAACTCTCTTTTATAGCTTAAAGAAAGAAACTTCTTTAAAATCTTTAGTTCGTTTTTCGATGCTTTTAGAAATACTGTCTCAACAAAAAGCATATTTTATTCGTTCAAAAAAGTCTTCTGTTTTTTTAAAGATAAGAAAAGGAGCTCCTACTGGAGTAAAAGTTACTTTACGAAAAACCAAAAAATCTTTTTTTTTAGAGACTCTAATTTGGAAAATCTTGTCAAATATTAAAACGTTTGAGGAAGATACAAAATTCCAAAAGACAAGAAATGAAAACTTAAATTCTTTGATGCTTGTCATAAACGATCCATTAGTTTTTTCTGAATTAAAAGATTTTTATTTTTTTTTTAAAACTTGTGTTGATCTGAGAATTTTGATATCGTTCTCACAATCATTGAAAAAAAAAGAAACTTATTTCAGTGGTCTTTATTCCCAAATACCTCTGAAGTAATTATTTTTGGTTTTCAAACTATAATAAGAGTCTACTTCAAAAGGGTATTTTCGGGTTTAAAATGACAATCAGTTTGTCACAGAATGCTTATTATCTATGGACAAGTCGTTGGTTATTTTCAACTAACCATAAAGATATAGGAACACTATACCTTATTTTTGGAGCTTTTGCTGGTGTTATGGGAACTGCTCTTTCTATTCTAATTCGTATGGAATTATCACATCCTGGTAGTCAAATTTTGGCTGGAAATTATCAGTTATATAACGTTATTGTAACAGGGCATGCTTTTATAATGATTTTTTTCATGGTAATGCCTGTCATGATTGGTGGTTTTGGTAATTGGTTTGTTCCTTTAATGATTGGAGCCCCAGATATGGCTTTTCCACGTATGAACAACATCAGCTTTTGGTTACTGCCCCCCTCTATTTTACTTTTGCTGGCCTCAACTTTAGTAGAGGCTGGAGCAGGAACAGGGTGGACGGTCTATCCACCGTTAAGTAGTGTTGGGGCTCACTCTGGGCCATCCGTAGATTTGGCAATTTTCAGCCTTCACTTGGCTGGAGCATCCTCCATCCTAGGAGCTATCAATTTTATTACAACTATTTTTAATATGAGAGCTCCTGGAATGTCACTGCATCGTTTACCTTTGATGGTGTGGGCGGTATTGATAACAGCCTTTCTTTTACTGTTGTCTTTGCCGGTTTTAGCAGGAGCAATCACTATGTTGTTGACTGATCGTAATTTCAACACAACTTTTTTTGATCCTGCTGGAGGAGGTGACCCTGTGTTGTATCAACATCTTTTTTGGTTTTTTGGGCATCCTGAAGTTTATATTTTGATCTTACCAGGTTTCGGGATGGTTTCTCATATTGTTTCAGTTTTTTCAAGGAAAACCGTATTCGGTTACTTAGGTATGGTTTATGCTATGCTTTCTATTGGAGTTCTAGGTTTTATCGTTTGGGCTCACCACATGTTCACAGTGGGGATGGATGTTGACACAAGAGCATATTTCACAGCAGCCACTATGGTTATTGCAGTTCCTACGGGAATTAAGGTGTTCTCTTGGATTGCTACTATGTGGGGTGGAAAAATAAGCTTTGAAACTCCAATGTTATTTGCTCTTGGATTCATTTTTTTGTTTACCATTGGTGGTTTAACTGGTGTTGTCTTGGCAAATTCAGGGTTGGACATTGCTTTGCATGATACCTATTATGTTGTAGCTCATTTCCATTATGTTCTTTCTATGGGAGCTGTATTTGCAATTTTTGCTGGTTTCTATTTTTGGATTGCAAAAATGACTGGATTACAGTATTCTGAGGTTTTGGGACAGATTCATTTTTGGATTTTTTTCGTTGGAGTAAACGTAACTTTTTTTCCTTTGCATTTTTTGGGTTTAGCAGGAATGCCACGACGTATCCCTGACTATCCTACTGCATATTCAGAATGGAATTTAGTGGCTTCTTATGGATCATATTTGTCAGCCATCTCAAGCTTGTTTTTTTTTATTGTTGTTTATCATACCTTAGTTTATGGAGAACCTGTAGGAAAAAAGAAAATTTGGGCATAGTCTTAAAATACATCAAAAAAATTTTGTCTTCTTTTTTTCAAAAAAAGACAAAATTTTTACATTTTTAAATTCTTTTTCGTTTTTGTTCACGAATTAGAAAACAATGGGTTTTCGAAAACCTCTTTTTTTATTTGATCTTTTCTTGAGCTTTTGAATAAAAAATTAAATTTTCACATTAAAACAAAACAAGTTTTTGTGTTTTAAGAGAAAAAACGTCTCCTGTTTTGAAAAAGCTTGATTATTGGTCTTTTTGATCTATAAACACTTATTACGTTTTCAACTTGTTAGAATAAAAATTTTGACTTTCACAATGAAATCTATTTCTACCTTAAACACTTTTTTTAAAAGTTTTTTTTTGTTTCTTCTTTTGGAATCAAAAGTAAGTTTTTCAGATGCTCCTGAACCTTGGCAGGTTGGTTTTCAATCACCAGCCACCCCAATTATGGAAGGTATAATTAATTTTCATAACCACATAATGTTTTTTATGATTGGTGTTGGTGTTTTTGTTATATGGTTGCTTGGTCGTTGCCTAGTTCTTTACAGCTCATCAACAAATTCAAAAAAAGTAGATAACTTTACACATGCAACAACTGTAGAGGTAGTTTGGACAATTGTTCCAGCAATTATTTTAATGATTATTGCAGTTCCCTCGTTTGCCCTGTTGTATTCAATGGACGAAATGTTAGACCCTTCAATCACTTTAAAAGTTATTGCCCATCAGTGGTATTGGAGTTATGAATATTCAGATTACAACCACTTGAAAGAGGATAATTCGGGAATTAATTTTGATTCTTATATGCTTTCTGATGAAGATTTGAATATAGGGCATTTTCGTTTATTAGAAGTTGATAACCGTGTTGTTTTACCTGTGAACACCCATATTCGTGTTTTGATTACTGCTGCAGATGTTTTGCATAGTTGGGCGGTTCCTTCATTTGGTGTAAAAGTTGATGCTTGCCCTGGTAGATTAAACCAAACTACCTTGTTTATTAAAACTCCTGGTATTTTTTATGGTCAGTGTAGTGAATTGTGTGGAACAAATCACGGTTTTATGCCTATTTGTGTAGAAGCTGTTAGCTTAAACGATTATACAAATTGGTTGGAAAAAAAATTAGATTTTAAAAATTAAAACAGACAACAAATTATTATGGTTTTTTTTCTTTTTGTAGTTTTAGTTTTTATCTTTTTTTTAATTCTTTTTTCTTTCTTCGTTATTAGCTCTAGAAACCCTATTCATTCTGTTTTGTCTCTGATTGCTGTTTTTGTAATCTTGGCAATTTTGCTTATTTTCCTTTGCATTTTTGGGGGTTATTTTGGTCTATAAACACTTATTACGTTTTCAACTTGTTAGAATAAAAATTTTGACTTTCACAATGAAATCTATTTCTACCTTAAACACTTTTTTTAAAA
>Ga0115007_10001969_pt1 | contig 12968 bp, 6 predicted proteins | sample ArcOceMetagenome_2_FD_87166 | JGI IMG/M metagenome (GOLD analysis project Ga0115007, IMG submission 87166) | Marine eukaryotic phytoplankton communities from Arctic Ocean - Arctic Ocean ARC135M Metagenome | ecosystem: Environmental > Aquatic > Marine > Oceanic | place: Arctic Ocean | collected... | reverse complement strand
GGGTGCGACGTCGGACCCGAAGGCGCCGCCGCTCTCGCGGAAAGTGTCCTCGCGCCCAGGCAAAAAACCGACGGTGTGTGGGCGTATAACGAGTGCTTGCTCGGTTTATCGCTGGGTAACAATCCGCGAATCGGCGACCGGGGTTGCGCCGCCGTCGCGACGACTTTACAGCCCAAGCCCGTGGTCAACGGATCGCGCACGCGGCAATTCACCACGATGTTCAACACTTACCTCACCGCGTTGGATCTGTCGGGATGCGGCATCGGACCGAAGGGAGCCGCGGCGCTCGCGGGAGCGCTGCGTCCGGTTTCAAACGATAACGGCGACCGGTGTTTTCCTTCGGGTCTCAGGACCTTGAACTTGTCCGGTAACCGCCTCGAAACTGAAGGTTGCCGCTCGATCGCGCGGCTGTTGGGGCCCGATCAAAACGTACAGACTGGAAAGTGGTTTTTCAACGCCTCGCTCTCCGCGCTGGACGTTTCAAACAATCCCGGTATGGACGACGCGGTGGCTGAAGCGTTCGCATACGCGCTTCGGCCCAAAGCGATGAAACGCGTTCCCGGTGGGAACGTGGAAAAGGATGAAACCGACGAGAAGTTCTCTGTCAACACCGCACTCCAGGAGCTCAACTTGTGCGGACACGCTTTCTCCTCCGCCGGCGAGAACGCCGTTTCAAAGGCTCTCGCTTGCGAGACAAACGGTTCGGACGGGACTTTGGGTGCGACAGTCTCGGTCATTCTGTCGCGTTCCTCCCCGTCCCCGTCGTGTTCGTCGCAAACCACACGTGTTGTCGACGCAAACGGTCACGATTACGAACTGGTGCTTCCACTTGTCACGGGATGCGCCGCGGAACGTCGACCGTTGTCCCGCGGGCACTGGAGAGCGTGGAGGACTCCTACGTTTTCAACTTCCCGGAACGATCCGTCTGTTCACGGTAAGGCAGCCGGGGAGGAGACGAGCGTAGCGCCGCTCCCGTGGCTTCAACAGCTTTCCGAGGACCACGATACGAGCGGGTCAACTAAACCTTGGAGCACTGGTTTCGCGCTTCGCAATACCCTGCTCCAGCGTTTTGAAGGTGGAGACTCCATCCTCCCGGTCGATTCGACGGAAGCGAGCGCCGGGTTGCCGCAATGGCTGGATGACGAGATGCGTTGCGTCATTTGCACCGACGTCTTCATCAATCCGTACGCCGTTAACGGCTGTGGACACGTGTTTTGCCACGAGTGCGTGTCGCACTGGTTAACGACACAGTCAAGTCAGTGTCCTATCTGCCGGCACAGGCTTACGTTACCAATCTCGCTGGCTCTCACGCCGTGTGTCATGGCCCAAGGCTTACTGGATCACTACGTGTTGCCGTACCTTCCACCTGAAGACGTGGAGGCTCGTCGGGAACGCGCGCGCGAAGTGCGCGACAAGGCGGCAAAACGGGCTGCTGACGCCCGTCGACCTCCACCGTCCTTCCCAGGACCTCCCGGTTTCCCACCTGGTTTCCCAGGCCCAGGACCCCCTGGGAGCGGAATGATGGGTGGCATGGGTGGCATGGCTGCGGCGTCCGCGGCGCTCGCGCACGTTTTCGGTCGTGGATCTGGAATCAGCAGCGTCCGTGTTTCAGGCGCGGCAAACGTAAACGCTTTGCAGCACTTGCTTGAGTCACACGGGCGGCGGGTAACGCGTGTTAGTACAGACGCGCCTTCCAGCGAACCCGGGAACCCCGCAGGCGAAGGATTCGGTGCCTCCGTGGATGGTTCGGACCAGGCAGATCCCGTAGGGGCGATGGTGAACTCACTGCGTGCTACCAATGATTTGCTTCGTGGGTTAACGGACAGCAATCAACGCCGCGAAGAACAGGTGGATGATATTCAGCGGCAAACGAGAGAAGCTGAAGCGGCTGTTGTCGCATCTCAAGCACGGCTCGCAGAACTTCAGCGCGCGCATGCTAGAGAACAGGGCGTGGTCACTAGGTTGACTCAGACAAGTAGCAGGGGTACGGCTGGCCAGTCTCAAAGTGACCGCGCGCGTGTCAGTTGGACGGCGGTTTCGTCTGAAGTGAACTTCCCGACGCCTTGTGCGCACTGCACTGCGTTGATCCCACCTTGTTTCCTTCGCCTGCGCCGCAGTGAGGTCCTGGAATCCGAGCCAAGCTTATTTGCCACAGACATTGCTATGGCAAGCACCACGGAGATGACGGATTACTTCCATCCCAACTTTGACTGCTTGCGCGCGCATCACTCCGAGCTCCGAGGAATGGCAGCGGTCGAAGGACTGTCTGACCTTTCAGAACAGGAACGCCGGGTCATCACCGCCCTTCGTGTCGTGCTTCGGCAAGACCCCGCTGTAGGACGATAGATAATGTCGACAACCCGTGTGTGTTTGAGAGTGAAAACGCTACGATTAATGTGTTTGAATGACTAAAACGTAGAGCCAATGACTCACCTTTCACCTTCACTCCCGTCAACTCGCTCCTCCTCAAATCTCCTCAAAACTGCGGCGAGAAAATAACTCGAACAACTTTACGAAATCTCCCAGTTCCCTCAGTGTTCACGCGCGCCCGGCGGCGCGGGTGGCACGCACGCCCGATGTACGAGCCGGATGACGACGACCTTGCCGCGGAGGAGCAGGCAAGGTCTTTGCGGGCATGGGAGAAGCATTATCAAGATGAAAACACGTGGGAGGATCTCGAAGAGGACGAGAGTGGGCGTCTGAGAATGACGACGGGCGACAAGGGGTATCGCGAGAAGCGGCGGCGAGAGATCGCGCAGGTGGCTGCAAACTCTCACGTCTGCAAAGGCATGATCCGTTTCTTGTACGTCGTTCTCGACCTCTCGTACGCCGTAAACGAGGAAGACATGCGGCCGTCACGCCTTGCAGTGATCTCTGCTCTGATGTACAAGTTTTTCCGAGAATACTTCAGCCAAAACCCGCTCAGTCAGCTTGGTCTCGTGGTCACCCGCAATGGGATCGCGGAGCGCCTCACCGAGCTGAGTGGCAATCCAGAGACGCACATCGCCGCGCTTAAGGAACACCTGGATGCTGCAGGAGATATGTCGATTCAAAACTCGCTCGAGCTGGTGAACATTTCGCTCGCTCAACTTCCGTTGTACGGATCCCGAGAAGTTCTGTTCGTCGTTTCTGGTCTGTCCACGTGCGACCCAGGAAACGTACACACCGCTATTGCCGCTGCAAAAAATGCGAAAATAAGGGTGAGTGTCGTCTCCGTTGCTGCAGAAATGTACTTGTGTCGTCGCATGAGCGAGGAAACCGGTGGGATGTTCGGCGTCTCAACTTCACAACATCATCTGGAAGAACTTCTCATGGCGCACGCCCCACCACCTCCTCTAAACGAAGAAGCGACCAAGGCTAGTCTAGTGCACATGGGATTCCCTCAAAAACGAGCGCTAGACCAAGGCGCTTTCTTCTCTGGCAGAGGAGGTGAGTACGTCTGCCCGCGCTGTTCGTCAAGAGTCGAAGAGCTTCCTTCGCAGTGCAACGTGTGTTCTCTCACGCTTGTATCTTCACCGCACTTAGCGCGCTCGTATCACCATCTGTTTCCGGTAGCACCTTTCGAAGATTTAGGGGAAGGAGGAAGCGCAGCGGAGCGCTGCTTTGCTTGCAGAAGAAAACTTGACATCCGGGCAAACCAGGGAAACGACAACGATGACCAGGCTCCGTCCGTTTGTGGCAAGTGCACGCAAGTGTTCTGCTTTCCGTGCGACGCTTACATACACGAGCGCTTGCATAATTGCCCAGGATGCGAGAACGGCTTTAAAAGGGGTGATTGACGGGAGGGGTGGTTAGCTTTACTTTGAAATTCAAATCGATATAGAATAGAAAGAGACAGGACGGCGACGATGACGCGCGAAGGAGTGCTACATTTCACGAAGAGCGGCCAAACTAAAAAAAACTCAAGACCTTTCTCAAAAAAAAATAAAACCGCAAAAGAATCCGGTTAGGGGATCTCTGCGTTCCCTGGTTCGGGACAAGCGGAAACTTTTAGGAAGACGGAACCCCGGCTCGCGGCTTCGCCGCTCCCGCCGGGGAGTTGGACGTGGTGTAGTCTCGGTAGGAGAGCACAGGAGGAGGAAGACTAGGATGAAGAGCGCGGTGGTGAGGAGGAGGAGGAAGAGGAAGAAGAAGAGGTGGAAGGAGGAGAAAGAAGAGAAACAGGAGAAGAAAAGTGAGCACCTTCAGAAACATCGCGTCGTTCAGCGGAAAGCACGAGAAACACCTATCAACATCAAAACCCACCGCACCGCTTGATCGATGATATTCTGAGCACTCGGTCAACGGCGCGTCCGCCACCGCCATGTCGTTGACGAGCAGCTCCTGAAAAAGAAAACGCAAAAAAGAAAAATTGCCAAAAGAATCAAAACAGAAATCAGACAAAAATAAATCAAACAGTCACCCCCGACCCCCTTTGTGAAGGCTTTCCGATACGTGAAAGAACGCCAAAAATGATTCAGAGGTAGAAGGCGCGATTATCTAGCAAGCGCGAGAAACGACAAACAAATTAAAGTGCTGAATCGAATATAGTCCGAAATCGAAACTTCACTGCTCGCTTCAAAACTGACGATTCCGGCGGTTTCGTTCTCGGTGGACCGCGTTTTTGGTATGAGCGCGGTATAATAGGGTGAAGTAAAATACCTAGACCGATGTCATTACTCGTTGTTGACTTTGCGAAGAGGGATTGGAACGTGACTAAAAAAGGAGCGTTTGCGTTGAACAACGGAATCCAAATCATTTCCAAGGGTCAGTTGCGTGCTGCACTAGAGAAGATTCAACGCGCTTAGAAAAGAAGCGTTTCTGTGCGTGATAGAGCTTTAATATTGAATATTTTGAATTATTTTCCACATTCTTAGTGTTTTTTGTCACTGCGCTCGAGCTGCTTCTTCAAGTGCCTAATGCGATCAAGTCGATGAACGTCCTGATGTACGCGTCTCTCGGGACTAGGCGGCGTCTGCGGAAACGCGCGCCGTGGTGAAAAATTGGCGGTCACGGTTTCCTCATCTGATGATCCCGCATCTGAAAGAGCAAGCGCACGTTTACTCACACTACCTGGAGTAAATCGCCCGCTGTCAACGATGTTCGCAGGACTGTCGGGCTGACTTATGCTGTTGATGCTCCCACGCAGCTCTACAGACATGTTCTTAGATGACGTCGGGCTCACGCGAGCTGTGGACATCTCGTCGATGTATTCGAGCAGTGTTTGATTGTCCCTCTCTTGCGTTTCGCATCGCGCCTTGAGTGAAAACGTAAGAATGAGTCAGATGCTGGACTGTTGAAAGCGTAATAATTCAAAAGCGGGGCTGTAATGTCGGGGATCGTACCAGCAGTGAAGCCTCAGCCCTGTCTCGATCGTTTCGTTCATCTTCTGTAACTTGTGCGTGAGCCACAGCTTTCCTGAGTTTCGTCTCGAGGTCCTGACGGTTCGTGGTTTCTTTCTGCGAGGGTTATGGGGATCGTCGACAGGTCGATTCGTGTCAGTTTCCCTTTGTGATTGCTATGTAGCGCGGGCTGGAAGCATCTCGTGTCATTTAGGGCCTTTTCGTACCTTGAGCGTCAGCTCTCCGGTTTCCAACAATCGTCGCGTCCTCAGGGATTCGAGCAAAGCTCCACCGTCTGCTAAATCCAATCGCTTAGCCTCGACATCGAGGGCTTCCTCCACCTCCTCGAGCGCCTGATGCAATCTCACATTTTCTCCTTGAAGCTCGGCGATAGCATCAAGGAGAGACTCCCTCTCAACCTTTTTGCTCGGCGTTGCGTTTCGCGTCGTGAGAACGCCTCTCTTCGCACTGGTCGAAGCTAACTTCCTTTCGAGCTTTGTGACATATACCTGCATCTCCGTCCTTTTAACTTCTGAAGCCTGCACATCTAAGGACCTCTTGTCCAGCTGTGGATGTAGAAAAGAGGTCAGGAAGTTGTTCAGCGTTTGTTTTTTTTCGTTGGGCTGGAGAGATTGAAACGGCGAAAAGGGTTTGTTTTTTTCCTCGTTCGGTGACGCACCCACAAACGCATACTAGACACTTGCTTGTCTCTCGCATCCAGAGCAGCGCGCGATCTTCTTTCCATAATAGACGCCTCCTTAGCGCGTTCTTCAGCCAATGACGCACGTCTTTCCATCTTCGCAAGTTGGTCTTGCACGCTTCGAGTTTCTTTTTTACTTTGAGCAATTGCAGAAGTGAAATACGACGGGTCGTGCTTCATCAGACCCTTGTCTGTCAACTCCGTCCTGGTGACCTTCTTCCGAGCAGAATGTCTCATCGCCGTGCCTCCTGTGAGGCTAGAGTACTTGAGGTCGGGGGTATTTCCAACCTCGTCTAGCTTTCTCTCCAGAAGCGAGCGGTAGGTACCGTCGTGGCCTCGGACGTCAAACGCGAACTCCATGGTTGTTCGCAGACGACAAGGAGGAACACCTGACTCAGGTAGAAGGGCGACAGCAACAGGAACGTGAAGTATCAAGGAGTCTCTTCTAATGATAGCCACTTACCACGGATGGAAACCTCAGTTCCCAAGCGCTTGTTCGAAGGGGGTTCGCCCGCTCACAACTGAACGACGAGGAGAGTTGGTCGCAATGTTTGATTTTTTTCGGACGAGATTTGTTTTTTTTTGAAAAGCCAGTCAGTTTTTTGACTTGGAAGGCCAGCGAGCCGAAAGCAAGGGCACGACCACGACTCCTTTCTATTAATAATTACATCTACTACCGGTTGCTACGGATGGTGACTGAGCGAACGAGTTCGCGACACTGGTCAAGTACTTCCCGCTGTGCCGCGCGGGGAATGTCTTCGTGAGCTGCCAGCAGACGCTCCGCGGGTTCTAGGCCCAACTCGGGTGCAGACCGCACCAAAAGTCCGTACGCGAGGACAAACGATTCAGCGTCATCAGCCGACGCCAGGTCGCGTATTGCCGAAAAGCGTTGCAGTGCTGCTTCCAAAACGCTTTCCTGAACGTGGTCTTCAAAACAGTCACGCAAAGCATTTTCATCCGCTTCCATGCGTTCCACTGTGCCGGGTCGAATTGACGTGAGCTGCCGCATGCAGGCCTCGATCGTGGAATTCATGACGCGGGACAGCACGGCTTGCGTCACTTTGGCCACATGTTCGCGCGTGACGTACTGCTGCACGTCTTCAAGATAATCCGCTATCGTCGCCGCGAGTGTCTCAGTGACCTCGCCCTCGATCCAATCACCCCTGCCTGCTTTGTCAACAACAAAGAGGTGCCCGAACAAGTCAACCACACTTGGATCGCTGCTCACCGCAGCAGCAGCGGCAGAGGCACTGTGTTCCGCATTCCTCAGAAACGCGTCAAGCGCTGGCCGCATGATGTTTCCACGCTTTTCAACCGCGTCAGGGTTGCTATTCCCCTTGTGTGCAAGTTTTTCTAAAGCATCCTCAGAGCCAAGCGTCTCAACGAGAAGGGTTTCCACCTCTTTTGCCAAAGTGTAACACCTATTTGCGTCATTCACCCCTGCCAGGAGCACGTTGTAGTCCACAACCTTTGCTGCCGCAACAGCAGTTTGCTCGTCGCTAGATTTTTCCACCTTTGTAATTCGAACTCGCCTAAATTGAGACGGAGATGCCATCATGGAAGTCGAGATTGAGGCTGCAGCATCGCCTCCCAATCGCTTGCGCTGCTGAGAGGCGAATTCTAACAGCGACGAGGACATCACAGTCGCAGCGGCTGAGACACATTGCTTTCCGCCAGACAAAGCCACCTCGAGTTGCTCGTTCAGCAGCCGAAAGAATTCTACGTCGCTGGTTGTCCAAAGAGTTCCATCTTCCGCCTCTCTCAGGGGTTGCGTAGCTGCCATTTTCTGTATGTTCAACGACCACGTTTGTACTGTCTGGGACATTCGTGATGTGTACACGCCAACCAGCTTGTTTAGGTCTTGCGGGTACGCAATTGTTTCATCCATGTCAGAATCTTCGTCAAACTCGATATTTTCTTCACCGGGTCCCGTATTGCCGAATCTCGTTTGCAAAGGAGTTACCACATCTTCAGTGTTAACTTGTTTCTCTTTACCCGCGACGGCGGTGACGTGTGGTTTAGGCGCCGTGGCGAGAAACGCATCCAGCGACATCATCGATGGCACGTCGTCGCCGCTCTCGTTGCCAAAGCCGCTCTGCTCTTCGGCGCTTGGCCTCACGACGGTTTTTGTTGTCCTTGGTGGTGGCGCACCTGTTCGACGAGAAGTTTGTAGAATCATCGGTACTGGAGCTGGAGGCGTGGAAGGCGTCGCCGGTATTTCGCTCGGCGCAGCTTCCACCACCACGCCAATCGCTTCCATTTGTTCTGTGTACGTCTGGTACCAGTTAAGAATTTCGATGATATCCGCGTTTGACAAATCACGAGACACGCGAAACAACTTCTTTACCACGACTGTGACGTGGCGATGCCATGAAGGCGCAAGAACACTTTCAAAAATGCGATACTTTGGCGGAAAAGCCGGAACCGCATAGTCGTATGCCTCAGTGAGCACCCGCATCAGTGTTTCAAGATTTCGAAGCATCGAGGGAACATCTCGGGTAGAGGAACTTTCGCTCGTTTCTTCGTCAGGGTTAAGCGCTTCTATGCACTCGGCGAATTTCTCCGATATCGCCTTGCGTACTTCACGAATAGCCCGCTTTTTGAATTCCTTTCCAGGGGATGGGCGGCGAGAGTCGTCTCCAAAGAATCTCGAATGCTGTTCTCGAGCCTTTGTCGTGAGCAGGGTGTCGAGCGTTTCCTGCTCCTCCACCACGCGTAGCGCTCGAACAAGCGTTCGGCAGCCTTTCTCGCCGACGAACACCGAGTTTCGAATTGAACACCAGATTGTGTCTTCGAGCTTAGACATCGCGTCATCGACAGCGGAAAAGTGCTCTGTCACGGGTTGCCGTCCCGATCCTGAGCTACTGGCGTTTGCGTCCCGTCTGAGTGCTAATTCAAGGGCTGTTCGCGCTGGTTGCGCACGCATCGCGAGCTCAGTGAGCTGTTCCCAACACGCAAAGAGATTACGCTCGTCGTCTTTGAGAAGTTGAAGAGCTGCAGCCGCTTGTGCCGGTATCGCTAGAATAGCCTCAGCGTCTGTCACTGTCCTGGCGAGGTTGGCTCGCATCACCGCGAGGTCTCTGATGACGTCGTGGTGGTCGGCGAGGCCCGAACTCTCTTCCTCACACAGCGAATCGATCTCGTTGAAGTTTTCGCGCGTCTTCACCACTGCCTTTCGCGCGGTACGCAGAGCCTCGAGTCCAAAACGAACGTCATCTGCTGCAGCATCTAAACCCGCTGCAAGATCAAGCTCAGATTTGTGTAGTCTCGCTGCCACTTCCTCCCGAAGCTCCCCGAGACGGGCGAGATCTTCGGGGCGGGCGAGCATTTGCGCGAACTGACGCGTCGCTTCTTCTTTCGCCGCGAGTATCTCAGCTCTCCAAGGAGTTTCCACGGTCTGACCACGGACTACACCATCCTCCTTGTCTCTTTCAGGCACGATGTCAGCGGCGGCGGCAGTGTGAACCTCACCCTCTGCCATCTTCGGTCCGCACGACCCGATGAAGTGAGGCACCTTCGCATTCTCCAAATCGACCAAACGATTTTCGAGCAAGGCGAGAAAAACTCGGCACGGTACGTAGTATTTCCCAAATCCCAACACTGTTTGCCCATACACGACTGATGTCCCTCCAACTCCCAAATTAACAATTTCAAAAAACAGTGTCGTCGTTGGTTTCGGCTGCGTCCGAGAATTTGACTGTAAGAGGCGGACGAGGCGAGGGCTACCCCCACACACACGTCAACAAGTGACGCTGTGTACGTACGTGCGCCACCTAACCACGGTCGGCCACGCGCACCCTAACCCGTTTCCACGACTTTTCCGCTCCCGACTTTCTCCCGCGTGAGGCAGAGCGGCCTGGCCCTTTTTTTTGCACCCATTCAGATTAGCAAGCAATCGAATTGCGGCCCAAACGAGTTATTTTATAGCCGGTCCCAGGAACCACAAGGTACTCGCCGAACGACACCTCGGATTACTCTGATAGCTCTGATAGCAGAAACGAGGCCGGCTTCCTCAACCAATCCACTCGCATCGACATTCGGGTAGCAGCGAGTGCCATGCGACCTCAAGGAGAAGGTCCCCCGAGGTGAGTTTTCGCACTGGCAACGTCCAATTTGTCGACCGCTGGAGCGTGTGCGACATGTCAAACACGATCACGGACGCCTTCGCACTTTCGTTCGATTTCTGACGCCTTTTCGTCATGCGCAGGGGCAATCCAAGACCTCTTCGGGATGAGCATAGAAGCAAAAAACACAGAGAAAGAGACCCCAGGCGGGAAGGACCTCCTGGGCCTGGAAAGGGTCCCCGGGATGGCGCCGCGGCGGGCCAGAAACGCGGCCTGAAGGTACCGCTCCTCCCTCGGATGAAAATGAACTTTCGGAGTGGCAAAGGAGGTATTCTCCCAACGTTCATGGGAGGTGGAAGCGATAAGATTGGGAGCCGCCGTCGGCATAAGAGTGCTGCTCAGCTCACGGCGCACTTTTTTGGCATGGTTTTCCTAATCGTGATTCACGGCGGGCTGATTATCTGGGCCAGTACCCTCGCCATCAGCTTTCTGTATCGAGTCGATCTCTCTTCGGAAAGCGTGAAGGTCAACGAAGCGCTCGAAGTTTTCGGCGAACAGAACGTAGATTGGCTCGATACGACTGGTGGGATCACGCGACAGGCGCACGTTCGCATCGGAAGCCGCGGAGACACGGAGGGCACCACTCGGGCAGACGAGGTCCTCGAGTTCGGCACATACAGAGGTGATACGTTCATTCCGAAGAGCTTACTTCGCTCAGAAGGAGATGGTACCCTGGAGATTGTGACGAACGGGAATAGATTAGCTCTAGCTCCGACTGGTGGTGACGTCGGTATAGGAACAAACCAACCAACCGCGTTGCTCGATGTCGCAGGAGAGGCCGTGGTGCGGGGAAACGCGAGCTTTGGTGGGAACGACTTGCCCTCGCTCGTCAAGATCGATTCGCAGGGAGTTCAGACGGTCGGATTACAGCTGGGTCCGGACCCTGACTTAGATTCAGGCGTTGATGTCAATGGGCGACGCAGACTGCTTGACGACAACGCAACCGACGACGCATCTGCGTCGACCTCTTCCGCGTTCAACAAGAAAAGTTTCGGTGTTTACAGCTTAGTGGGTGGCGAACAAGTGGTGATGAAGAGGGGAAATGACACAGTGTTGCGTTTTGACGACCATGAAAACACGGTGGTGTCAGCGGTCAACGACGTCACGATACAGTCCCGCAACGGAGATGTCAGTTTTGAGGCACCGAACGGCACGATTCGCATATGGGGTGCATTCGAGTTTGGGGGGGGCGACCTGACAGCGAGGGTTGCAAACACGCCTGACGGGTTAGTTTCGGAACTCGACGTCGTGAACGGCACAGTCAAGTTTACAGCGCCAACTGTTATTCACGAGGGAAGGACAGATTTCAACGGGACGTTCACCGTGGGCAACGGCGACGTAATGCTCGGTTGGGACCTTCGCGATTACATCGATGTGCGGGGAACAATCAGAGGTCAGACAGCTCTCATGTTTGGCGGTACCTTGGACGACAGTAACAAAATATCGTTCAACGTAGACGAGCCTACGTCAGCAAATCGTGTGATCCACATACCCGACGCGAATGGACGACTTGTGGTCTCCGCGACTGCTCCGTTATCGGTCTCCTCCACTGGAGACGTGATACTCAACCAAGAGAACATTACGAGAGTTGGTGCGTTGACGCATGGGTCTATTCTCCCTACCTTCGGTGACATCAACATCGGTAGGAGTAATCTGACCACAGGACAGTTAACCGTGGTTAACACAACTCGACTGGAAGGCCCGGTCCTTGGTGAAGTTCCCATCCACTTCGCGCGAAACTCTACCCTCGGCTACGACGGCTTCGTGACGAACTTTTACCTCAAAGCTCCGACTGGGAATAACACCATCAATATTCCAGACTCGAGCGGGACGTTCGCGGTGACCGTTTCAAATCCTCACGGGTTTCAGCTTGATGCAAAAGGCCATCTGGAATTCAATTTCACGACTTTCAACACGACCGGCTGGCTGAATGACGGAAGAATTATCCCAGGTTTCGGCGACATCAACGTCGCCGACGAATCGGTTTCCGCGAACTCGTTCCGAATCCAGAATTTCGATGGACAGTGGGAACCTAGCGAATGGGGGGATGTACACGGAAACGGGGGGGATACGTTCGTCGGTGGGACGAACTCTTACACAATGGGGACCATCGATTCGATGTTTAACACGTCTGATCCAGCTGGATACGGAGTAAGGTTAGCATCGGCAATCGGCATAGACACTGCAAACACCACCGAGGAGGCTCAAGGTCGCTACATTCACATTCTAGCCGGTGCGGCAAACAGCAGCAATGTTTCTGGCGGTGCCGTGTACATCGTTGGAGGCGAAACACAAGGAAGTGGTGATCAATCCGCAGGTGGTGACGTTATCGTGTCTGGTGGCGCTGGAGGAAGCCTGAATGCGGGGGGTGGCTCGATCAAGCTAACTTCGGGAACCGGAGCAAACCAATCAAGCGGTGTAATCAGTCTCCAAACAGGAAGTAGTGACGATGCCTCATCTGGTGACGTAACAATTAAAACTGGGGCATCCGAAGGCGGGGCTGGTGGCGATATTACCGTGACGGTGGGAACGGGTGACACCGGCACCGGCGGCGCGATGACGCTGACGGCTGGGCAGAGCACCGAAGGCTCGGCAGCCGGCGGCGCGGTGACGGTGACCGCGGGCAATGGTGCCGGAACCACGGCGGGCAAGGGTGGCGCTGTGTCGATCAGCGCCGGCGTCGGGGCTATGGGTGCTGGCGGCGCGGTGACGGTGAGCAGCGGGCTTGGCACGGCGACCTCCTCGGGGGACGTGACGGTTGCCACGGCTGCTGGTGGTGTTGCGGGCGTGAGCGGCAACATGTTGCTGAAGACCGGCGACACG
>Ga0115007_10001968_pt1 | contig 12970 bp, 5 predicted proteins | sample ArcOceMetagenome_2_FD_87166 | JGI IMG/M metagenome (GOLD analysis project Ga0115007, IMG submission 87166) | Marine eukaryotic phytoplankton communities from Arctic Ocean - Arctic Ocean ARC135M Metagenome | ecosystem: Environmental > Aquatic > Marine > Oceanic | place: Arctic Ocean | collected... | reverse complement strand
AAGAGGACGAGGAAGAGGACGAGGACGAGGACGAGGACGACGAGGACGAGGAAGAGGTACTGCCGCCACCACTGTTCGACGTTGGTTCAGCCAATTGGACATCTTTGCTCATATAGACTTTTAAGGATTGTTGTTGTTCATTCTTGGACACGTCCACCACCACAAAGGGTCCATCAACACTGACAATCTGCCCCAAGCAGGGTGGTGGTTGCAACACATAACAATGGTCCACGGGCCACATGTCGTCCTTTTCATGCATTAAAGATTTCTGTTGGGAAGACCGCAATTTCTGCCAAGCGGCCGAAGGGATCAAATCGGGCACTGGCAAGGTCGGTACACCCACGGGGTGGTGTCTGCTGGTCGACAACGATCTTCTTCGTTTGGGGGAGGAGGAAGACCTGGAGGAGGAAGACCTGGAGGAGGAAGACCTGGAGGAGGATGACAAAGCATGTTGGCGCAATTCATCGTTGGGGTAACTTTTCACCGTCAAATAACCATTGTCGTTCGTGATCACTTGACCCACTTGTGGGTAACCCAATGCCCCAATGTCGCAGCCTGTTTTCTTCTTGTGAGATCGCATCATGACAATCGCACCCCCCAAAGACACTTTTGACGCCACGTACTGCCCTTTTTTGAACATCAATGCCGCCGCACCTCCAGTAAAACCACTGAGCCCACCACCGAGCCCACCACCGGTGTTTGTGTCGGTTTCATCTCCCCCACCTTTTTCTCCTCCCTCGCTTCCCTGTTCCCCCACTTCCACCAGATGCCAAAACACCACCCTGCCCTTCTTGGTGACCACACACAGCGTGTCGTCGCTGCAGGAAATGCTTTGGACAATGGCATGCTTCAAGGTCAAGAAGGACGTGCAGGGAAATTCCAAACGCCGCAACATTCCGTGCAGGGCGTTGGCGTCGCCATTCACTTGAATGAGCAGCATGTCGCGCACTCGAGGATCCACAAATGTACACAGTGTGCCGTCCTCGCACCAGAGAAAGGTGCGTAAACGGCTGGATTCCACCGAGACAATGTTTCTCTTCAACAACCCCAATTCTTTCGTTCGAGGATGAGGCACCGGGTCGCCGCTTCCGTGCCCTCCCCAATTCCACTCCCAGGCCATCAGCTGGCCGCCCACGACAAACAAAGTGTTCGACACGGTGGACGTCAAGTGCGTCAACGATGTTCCTTTGGGCAACGTGTACGTGTCGTGGTTGTTACTGTCGACTTCCACCAAAACGTGGTTGTTCAAAGAGGAGCTCAAGGTCGTCGGGTTCGACAATCGGTCCTTGTTTACGTAGTACTGCGTGCGGTGCAGCGTGGTGAGGCCGTCGGCGCTCACGGTGGCACTCACCGCACCGCACAACTTTTCGTCGCTCAAGACCACCGCGACGTGGGTGGCGTTGTCTTGTGCCCCGTTGTACAAATTGATGGACGTTCGAATGTGTTTCTCAATGGTCTTTTTCTTACGCCCTCTTCCTTTTCCTTTCGTGATGGGCAAAGGAAGAACATTCTTTTGAAGAGCGGCGATGGCCGCAGCCTTTTGAGCGTCCACCCCCGACGGACGAAAAAACTGCCGCAACCCCGACGCCAAACCTTCGTGGTTGGTCAACAAACCCGTGCCTTGAACGTCCTGTTTGGACACTGCCACTTCCATTTCATAGCCCGGCAGAGAAAAAAAGCGATTCGCTCTTCCATTGACTTCCACTCGTACATGTTTATTGGGAATCACCTCTTCGTCCTGGTAGTTGGCGGTGTACTCGTCGACGTCCTCTTCTTCGTCGGAATCTACTTCTGAACCCAATGATTCTAAGTCCGAATCTACTAGGGTAACAGGTGGCAAGTCTCTGACTACTCCCACATCTCCGTCGCCACCCATGGCAAGATTGAACAGTGCGGCTTCCCGCCTAAGTCGAGCAGCTTCGTCACTGCTGTTCATTGTAAGTATTCGCGGTTGGCACTGCCAATTGGTGTTTTTTTGTTCGGTTTCCCAAAACCTTTATCGATATTTTAAATTAGTGTCACGAATGGGTTGGATTTTGACAGCTTAGACTGGTGGTGGGGGCAGTTGTCAAAGTTTTGAAAGAAGAAAGGGAAGCTTCAAGCAACAACTTTCAATGAACATGATGATACCGTTCCAATGAGTCAACGCAACAACTCTCAGCGAAGATCAGCGTCAAATGTCTCCTTTGGTGTCTTTTCTGGGCAACAGCAGCAAACGCAACCACGTGCTGCGACTTCCACTGGAAGACGTAAAAAGAAAAGAAAACCTCAAAGTAAAACTGAAAACAAACGACCCACTACAGCAACAGCTGCTCCAGCACCCTCATCCAACCACACCAACGACGTGCAACACCCCTCATCCCAAGAGCAACACGATGACGTTGCTGCTGAAATTCATCGTGACCTGAAACTGAAACTTCAACGAAAACAACGTTCGCGTACTTCCCACAGTGGTTATGTGGGTGTTCAACGCAAGCGAGGTCTGGATGCAGTGATTTCGGCTCAACGCAAGCGTGGTTTGGATGCAGTGATATCAGCACATCGAGAATACGACAAAAAAAACATGAAAGAACTGGCAAGAAAATCTGCCGCACAAGCGGCCAAAAGAGCGTTGAAAAATGCCGTTGCGTCAAACTTTGCACCAACAAGACCAGTGGAAGGTCAAGGAAAAGATGGTGGGGCTAAACATCGAAATTTTCTTCCACATGCAAATGCAGTGCACAATGATCGTGATGGAGTTTCGGCAGTTGGCAAAGAACTAGTGGGTGCTGCACAAAGTAACATTACTGGGAAAGTACTCCAAGCACGAGCTAGATCGATACAAAAACGAACCGATATACCAGAAACAGACATGGACGAAGATAAAGAAGAAGCACAGCAACGTGCCATCGCATTGGTACAAAGGAAAAAAATTGAAGCGGAACTGGAAGCGGCACAATTTTTAGCCGCTGTTGCCGCTGAGGAAGAAGAAGAACGATTCAGGAAATTGGCGCAAGCCGAAGAACAAAGATTGGCCTTGTTGAAGGAGCAAGAAGCGGCTGCCAATTGCAAAGCAGCGTTGTCAGCTGCGATTGCTGCCGAAAAAGCAGCAACAGAGGCATTGATTGTAAAGCATCGTGCAATTCATTCAAAATATCAACTGTTGACCAGTCCCCTTCGACCAAAAACGTCATTGGACAAAAACGACAAGAACAACGACAAGGACAATGAACAAAAGAAAGAAAACGTCAGATCTGTGTCAAGAGATGGAATAAGTGAAGATTACATGATGCCGGATCGCTTGGATACTAGACCCATTGTATTGCCATTGCATTTAGATCCCGTCGCAAGAGCGGTAGCCAATGAAATGAAAGCCAGAGAAGAATACGAAGCAAAGATGAAAGAAGAAACTGATAAACTACTGGCCGAACAACTTGCAGCAAAAAAAGCCGCGGCCAATTTTTTGGACAATTCAGAAGAGTCAGCACCGTCGGAACAACCAACAATAACATCTCTTGCCTCCTCTCCGGGTGTTGTTATTACTGAGATGCAAGTGCAGAACGTACCGGGTGGCAACAACGTAACGACCGACAACAACGTGACGGCAGACAACGAACCACAAAGTGATGCACCTCTTCTCCGAGTGTACCGTCGTGCTCGCCCACGTCTTCCTGGAATTCGTCCAATGGTATCTCCCCACGATGCAGCTGCCGCGTTACGTTTTAGTGTAGCGATGTTTCACCGTGATCCAACCATGAGACGCAGTCGGTGGAACGGTAGTCTACCCCTTCCTCCTGATTCTGAAACGTGCTGCCGTCGTGGAATGACATTGTTGGGTGAAAACAACATACAAGACTCCATTTTTTGGTTTTCCATCGGGTACGGACAAGAAGCTGATACGTTTGCAGATGGCAGTCAACAATTGCCCAACGATGAAGAGGATGGTGCAATACAAGATCCTTACTTTGTTGCTCAAGAAATAGCTGATGCAGTGGTCAATGTAGTCACACCGCGGACTGGATTCGAACACGGTGTTCTTTCTATTTTAGCACGTGGGATTGCTTATGCAAAATTAGGCTGTTGGTCGCAAGCATTGTGGGATTTTCAAGAAGTGGATGCAATGGCCCAAGGAAAATGCAAAGAAGCATTGTATTTTACTGCAAAGGCACATGAAGCACGTCAAGACAGTAAAAAAGCTCTGGGTATTGTCAATCAAATCTTGGATACTGAACCACGCGGGCAAACAATTGTCATTGTTCATGACACTGGTACAAGTAAGAGTTCAAACACAAGTACGAGTACCACTTACAACGATGTCTATTATTCCCATGTATTGTCTTTGAAAGCCACGTGTTTGGCAGATTTAGGTCAATATGTCAATGCTTTGGCAGCGTACGATCTTGCCATTGAAAGAGATTCAGCCAACACGTTTGCACTTTGGTCACGTACACGGTTGTTGTTAGATCCTGGAATAAATTTGATGGATGAACATAACACGGCGCCACAGGAAGACGGTGAATTGAGTCGGAAACGTGCAGCATTGAAAGACTTGACCAAATTGGTGAGTTTAGATCCCGGCAAAGTAGAGTATTTGGAAGATGCAGTGGATATGTTTGTAGATCTTGCAGAGTACAAAGAAGGTCTGGCTGTCGTTCAAGTGTTGATAGAAGTATGGACAAGTGGTGGTGAAAAAGGGTCCAACAATGATGCGTTTACGTCATCAAATCTTCCGTCGCATGGATTTGAACAAGAAATCTTTTTAACTTATTTTCCCGACCGACAATCAGAAGCTGTTGGAAATCGACAACTAGCATTGGCATATTGTTTACGAGGACGATTGCAATCGTTTCTGAAGATGGAAACGCATGGTTCATTGGCGTTGGTCGTGGAAGATTTTCAAACAGCAGAAGTTTTGGACCCAAAACTTCCTCATACGTATTTATACCGAGCTGCGTTAATGCACCCGGCAAATTTATTGCTTTCTGCTCGTGTGGCAAATCAACAAGATTCAACGGCATCCATGGAAAACAATGAACAGACGACGACCAATGAAGAATTTGATGATGCAGGAGGTCATCGTATTATTCAAGATTTATCAACAGTGTTGGATTTATTGCCCTCTTCTGTCGATGCCTTTATTTTACGTGCTTCAATGTATATACGCGTGGGGATGTATACACCCGCGTTGCATGATTTGCGCAATGCAGCCTTTTTAAAACAAAATGACATGGACGTGTGGTTACTGATTGCAAAAATTTATTTGCAACATTTTCATGATTACGATTCTGCGATCAATGCGACCACATTTGCTATTCGACTCAATCCATGTGAAAATGCGGCGTATTACGTTCGTGCTGAAGCACACCTGCGTGGTGGGGACGTTGACATGGCCTTGCATGATTATACACGTATTCTTCGAAACAGCCCAACTGAACCATGGCCTTGGTTGTTTCAGGGTCATATATTAGCGGCTCGTGGACGTGCACGGCTTGCTATGTACAGTTCAATTGCCTTTTTAAAAGCGACGGGAGAACAAACATCGGCCGAGATTGCTGCTAGCGCGCAAGCCAAAGCAATGCAAGCCCAAGCCGCCCAAAATAAACATTCATTTCGGAAATTATGGAAAACCCATGAAAAAAACAGCATTGAACAGTCATCTGCCTCTCAAGGTACTAAATTAGATGTTTCGTATGATCTGCTGAATGACTTTAATCGTGCTGCTTCACAATATCGAGATGCTGCGATGAAAAACCCAACGGTGCATACTTTTTGTAGACTTGCCGATGCATTGGTCCATTTGGGCGATGTGACCGAAGCATTACGTATACTTTTCACCGCATTGGATATGGAATACGATTCACCTGAAGTGCATGCTAGTCTTGGTCGTCTTTATTTATCCATTGAAGACTACGATCGTGCGATTGAAAGTTTTAATGCTGCGATTGCACTTGACCCTTCTGATTCACTGTTGTACAACGAACGTGGTGTATGTAAAACATTGCAAGAACAAACACATTTGGTCCATATTCGTGATTTAGAATTGCAACAAGCACGGACCGGTGGGTTTGAACCTTTGAAAGAGGATTACATTGGCAACAGTCAATCCAGTGACGAAGAAATATGGGGCGAGAATGACATGGAAGATCAATTTGATTATTACAACGAAGAGGGTCGTGCTGGGGGAGGGGGGAAGAAAAAAAGAGGCAGAAAAAGAAAAAGAAGAAAAAAGAAACGCAAATCAAGAAGCAAATCCAGAAGCAAATCACGAAGCAAATCACGAAGCAAATCAAGAAGCAAATCAAGAAGCAAATCACCCAACAAAAAGTCTTCCAGAATGAAGAAACACAAAAAAGGTAAAACAAGAAGAAAAAGCATGTTGGCAAGGAAAAAATTAACCCGTCTTTTGGAAAAAAACAAAAAACAAACATTTGTCTTGAAAACACGTGGTCAATTGGAACATGAAGTTGGTATGTCTGGTCTGGCTGACATTGACAAATGTTTGCACTACGATCCTACTGATACCGATGCCTTATTAAATCGTGCAGAATTGTATGTACGTGCAGGACAAAATCAATATGCCTCCGAAGATTTTGAAGCCGTGCTTGAATTGGACCCAGAAAATGTCAGGTGTTACATTAATCGTGGTGTTTATCAAATACATCGTTCGCGCCCAGCAAAAGCAATTCAAGATTTTGACCATGCATTGCTCAACGATCCCTCAAATCCGCTTGCATTGTACAACCGAGCCGTTGCATACACGGATGCAAAGCAATACGACCAAGCCATTGATGACTACACAACAGCATTGGAAGCCGTACCAACTGCTGTTGCCGCTCTTCGCAATCGTGGTTTGCTACATTTATTGAATGGAAATTCCAAAAAAGCCAAAAAAGATTTATCTCTGGTATTAGAACTTGTCCAAGATTCACCGGAAGAAAGTCAATCACATGATTTACTTCCATCTCTGGGACAATGCCAAGCACAACTTGGACTATTGGTGCCCGAAGCATTAGATTCGGTCAATCGAGCGATGCATCATCGTGGTGGTGTCCTGGTAGATGCGTTGGTATCTCGTGGCAGTGTGTATTATGATTTGGCGAGTGCTGGTTATGAATTTGCTCCTTCTTCCACATATCAATCAATGGAACATCATCGTTTGAAAACACACGACGAAATCATTGGCACTTCGAGTATAGATGTGTTAGAAAGTGAATTGGGTAGGTCCTCTTTAAATGCAAGATCGAAAAGCCATCGTCTTTGGGTAGAAATGTCTATCTCTGATTTTTCCAAAGCGCTTCGATTGAAACCCAGTTCGACCACCATACGTGCAAATTTGGCCGAAGCACTCAGTGCATCCGCGGATTCTTTGCAACGAATAGGCAACATCAATGGCAGTGGCAAAAAAGAATCGATGCAAGCTTTGCAGCAACGAAAACGTAAACGAATCAAATTAGCACTGAAACATTTTTCGGCCGTGCTCGGTATGGATCCTGGTCATGCTTCAGCACTCAATGGAAGAGGTGTGGTCTATTTGAAATTGGGAAAAGTAGAAGAAGCGTACACTGATTTAACTTTGGCCCTGGTTAAAATTGAAGAAGGAAAGCAAAAAAAAAGAACTTTGACAGAGATCATTGCTATTCGAAAAGCTATGAACAAAAGAAAGGTGGGGGTGGTCGGGGAGAGTAGTGGGGAGGGTGGGGGTACAAGTAACAGCAATGCTCTCGGCAGTTACGATGGCAAAGGCAACAAAATAGCCAAACATTTACTTCAAAAAATTGGTCGGGAAAAAGCTAAACTGAGTGTTGGTTGTCTTGTGGTTCGAGCCATGGTGTTTCTTCAAGCTGGTTCAAGTACATCAGCGGAACAAGATCTTGTCACTGCAATTGGTTTTGGAGAAAGACATGGTTTTGCCACACCTTTTGCCCTTCATGATTTGGGTACATTGAGATTGCGTGCTGGAAAAAACGTCGACGCAATTGATTTGTTCAAACGTGCCATTCAAACCCCAGGACCCCATGTTCCACTGGCAAGAATGAGTCGAGGTATTGCTTTGTGTACTGTTTCACCACCCATGTTGGACCAGGCAATGGACGATTTCAATGCTGCCGTCTTGGCACATCCTTCCAATGTCCATGGGTTGTACAATCGTGCAGTGTGTCTGGCAATGTCTGGAAATCTTCGAAAAGCGGAGGAAGATCTTGTGAGAGCTATTGCAATTGCACCGGGGGATAAAATGTTGTATGACCAACGTGGTAATACAGTGGCAGCAATGGGCAGAACAAAACAAGCTTTGAAAGATTTTGCAACAAGTTTGTTTCTGTAGTCTGTAGCTGTATTGTTTTTCATTGTTTTTATAAAAAAATATAAGCGTCACGCTTGGACCCGTTTATATGGTGTACAGGTTAAATGATTTCTGAGTTATTTACAGTTTATATGAAAATATGATTCAGGTGTACAGGTACAGGTACAGGTTAAATGATTTCTGAGTTACAGTATTTACAGGTGGTACTAGTACACAGGTACTAGTAATAAGTAAGTAAGTACATATATGTACACACAAGTACCACAAGTACACCACGTACCACAGGTATATATTATATAAAAAAGTGTACGTGGTCAAACTCAATCTGTTTTTTGTTGTTGTCCGGATACCCTGGTAAACATTGATGTCATTGCTGCCGTACGGGTCGAGACCAATTCTACCGTAGGAAAGTATCATTTTTATGTTTGTATAAAAATGCATCAAGCATCACTCCATGCACTAGCACGGTTGTTCGGCATCAACAAACACATCTTCTTTCCTGTTGCTGATTGTCGTTTTCCATTTTAATCTTCGTTTCTTTATTGCAAGATCAATCTTCTTTTTTTTCAGTGCTTGCTGCTCTTCCGAGTTACAAGTAAGTTTAGGTTCAGAAGATTCTTTTGTTCCAGCCACTTTGCCAGACAGTTTTTTCCATTCCTGATAACTGCTATTTCCTTCGCCTGGTTTGATGTGTACAAGTTTAGCCATAGCAATAAATTCGTTTGATTTATTTTCTCCACTACCTATCCATGTTGCGGTTGTTTTCCTTGGTTTTGGGGGTGTTTCAGGTATCTCAAGTACTGCTCGTGATACAGTTTCGACTGTACATGTATCCGTACGAGAGCATCCGTACGGAGGCCAATATCTAAACGCTTTGTGCTCTTTTAATGTGTTAGTGTTCACGTTCATTCTAAATCATAACATGTTCATTTTGTTATAAATCCCTTTGCGTTGTCTCTTGTTGAAGCTTGAAGCCCCCCCTCGACCATTTCGATCAAAATAAATATATGTATGTGTGCATGTTTATCATGTCATGCAGTGCGTGCGTTTATGATTAGGGAATAAAGGCATGATGTTGCTAAGGCTTCAGCAAAAAATTTACTCGAGCCCCCTTTGATTTAAACTAAACATCAACAACAATGGTCCCAACAACAATGGTCCTTTTGTTCGTGTGGACCGCCGTAGCCCTCCTTTCCCTCGTTATCACCACCAGTGCTGATCACGCTGCTCATCTCAGAAACCCCATTCTTGGGCAGCTCTCTGCACTCAAACCAGGACAAACACAACTTCCGTTCAACGTTATCCGTCCGTCAATTCTCAGTGGCCCGCTCAGTGGCACCTCCAAGTTAACAACCGAGGGTGATCCCTCCGTTGGACTACGCATCACTTATGCCGGCATCGAGTCGCCAACTTCATCTGACCTCATTACTCTAGCATGTGACCTCTACGATGCCAACCCCAACGACTTCTTTGATGCTATCTCTGCCACGGGCGAAAGCAGTGGATCTTTCACTCTTCCACCGCTGCCGGATCTTCGCTGCAATTACCTTGTTCGTTACATACGCAGTACTTCCGACGCTGCCACCCCCCCCACTACCACCACTACCACCACCACCACCACCACCACACAATCTTCCATCGCGTTGCTTCTCGCCGAAACCAAAGTCAAACATTCCTTTGGTTTGCTGCCCACCCAAACACGTCTAAGTTTTACAACCAAACAAAATGAAATGATGTCAATCTGGGTCGTTGGATTTAATGATGTACCTTCACGTGTTGAATGGGGATTGACTCAAAATGCACTCAACTTTTCAGCACCAAGTACATCATTGACCTACAAAGCTTCTGATCTTTGCAATGCACCTGCCAATGAAACGGGTCTCCAAAAATTTATCTCTCCCGGCTATATTCATCGTGCCATCATGGCTCCCTTACCATTTTCTACAACAATCTGGTATCGTGTTGGAAGCGATGATCATGGATGGTCCAAAGTTCGTTCTTTTACTTCGCGTCGTTCTGTTGCAATCACTGCCGAGTCTTCTTCATTGAAATTTCTCATGTATGCTGACCAAGCACTTCCGGTTCCATTTTTTGGACCGGCATGGAAAATGACAAAACAAGTGGTACGTGATATTGAAGCCGGGTATGATGCATTTCTTCTTCATCCTGGTGATTTAGGGTATGCGATGGGGTCAGCTTATATCTGGGACGTGTGGGGAACACTGGTTGAACCAATTACATCACGTGTTCCATACATGGTTACTGTTGGTAATCATGAATATGACCATGTTGGTTCAAAATCCAGAACCCAGTGGTGCACCACCGGGTGGATGGCACCCAAATGGCACGTCACCAGTGCCATGGGGAAATTTAGGCGATGATTCACGTGGTGAATGTGGAGTACCTGTTTGGGCACGTTTTAATGGTACTGGTTCAGCGAATCCGAATCAGGAACAGCAAGGTCCTTTATCTGCCACATCCAACAGTGTTTATTGGTATTCATTCAACGAAGGTCCTGTTCATGTAATCATGTTGTCTTCGGAACACGATTGGCGACAAACATCAAGACAATACGCTTGGCTTGAAGCGGATCTTGAGGCTGTCAATCGATCACAAACACCTTGGGTAGTGCTTGGAACACATCGCATGATGTATGAAACAGAAACGGCTTGTGACAGTGATTACGCGTTGTCTCTTGCGTTTCGATCAGAAGTCGAACCATTATTGAATCGAAGCAAAGTAAATTTAATGGTTGTTGGGCATCAACATTCTTACGAAAGATCCTGCCCCGCTTTTCAAGGTGAATGTGTGGAAGATGGTGTCAGTGGTACTGTTCATATGGTCGTTGGTTCCGCTGGTGCGCATGTGCAATCAGGAACTTTCAATCGAAACAATACAAAATTTTCATTGAAACATGCCAATACGTATGGGTACATTCGTTTGGATGTGAATGTGAGTAGAATGAAAATTGAATTTGTACGAACAAATGCGGGTGGTGGTGTGAAAGATGGTCAGGTATGGGATTCTGTGGAATTGTTGCCGTGGGTTTAAAAAGTTTATATATATAATATAGAAAGTTTATAGAATACAACCAAAAACAACCAAAAACCAAAATTTCTAGATAGATAGATACCTGGTACGGTACACATGTAACGATTAATCGTACACACAGGTGTACCTGGTACTAGGTAATTAATAAAAATAAGTTATATATTTTTTGTAGTTTGTACACATACATGTACCGTACAGGTAGTTGTAGATCGTATGATCAGTGGTACATGTACTAGTATGATCGAATGGTATGTTTTTTCGAAAGGCCAATCAATGTGACTCGTGTATAGGGCGCTCTATACCAGGTTTTTATACCATCATGGTATATTTATTTTATTTATTTACCTTCTTTATGTTCTCCCTCACCACGCACATTGACCACTCTCCTTCGCACACTTGCCTATCAATGTTTTCAAAAACCCATCTTACATGAATGTAATCCTATACTACATACTAGTAGTACAGTAATCCTCAACTCTGTACTTTATTATGTACGTGTATACTAGTATATGTACCATGTGTATGAATGTATGTATGTGCACAATTACAACTTTGCAGCGCGCTTTGCTGAAACATGGAACACGCAACGCTGAACTCGTACGCCGTTCCGCATAGAGCTGTGCAAGTTCGATGTCTCGGCCTCCGGACTGTGGTTGCTGTCGTCTTCTTTTTGGTAGGAGAGCATCACTGATTTGTGCACTGTGCAACAACAAAAAGAAGAAAACAATGGGTTGGTTAAAAGTGATAAAGAAGGGAGGAGATCGTGTCCAATGAAAACATTACATGTAGCGGGTGGATGTACCTTGTGCTTTTCCTCTTGGACCGACGCCACCGTGCCATGTCCCGCTCCGTACACATATGTGTGAAAACGAATCTGGCGACAGAAACTCGATCGCGTGCCGATGGAACAACGACTCTTCAAATGTCTGCAGAAAACCTGGATCTTTGAACAGGACCAGGTTAAACCAGTCGCCTCGGTCGTCGTTCGTTGGCACACTGACATAGGAATACACTGTTGGTGTCATGGTCAGGAGCTCTTCACACATGTTTTGGTCACATCGCCACCGTGCCGGTCCAAATGGATCGTGCCCCCGCAGGAATCCAATGAAGCTGACAAACAACAGATCTGGGTCATCCATCCAGTTGTGGTCCACGAAAGCACTCTTAGTCAGCACGACTCGACCCTCTGGAGAAGGTGTCGTTTCCTGCACCGTTTGGGTCGCCGCTTCGTCGCCAAATGTGTTGATGCCCACGCACAACTTTGGAAAATGGTCCCGAAGGACTGCACAGGCCCGGCACGCTAAGCGCTCCTCGCGCGGAGCGCACGACTCGCGGTGAGACATGATTTCGTTTCTAGTCTCGTGACGTGTGGCCATCATCCGGATAAAGATTCTTTCACCAATTGGTCTTGTTGGTCTTCCAGGTCTTTGTTGTTGCCAAAAGTTTCCCAAACTTTTAGTAAACTTCGAACTTTCTTGAAGCCTCCACGTCCCGCGAGCCCCCCTTCTGCCATTTTCACTGTTTAGGTTGGTGTCTCATCCCCCTGTTGTTCGTGGTCGAGTGTTGTTTCTGTCCAAATTTGCCACTTTAGGTTGTCGTTTTGCCCCGCGTATTCTAACCATTGTTTACCTGCTTGTT